>ENA-UOJR01000194-UOJR01000194.1-human-gut-metagenome-genome-assembly--contig:-C115P-NODE-194-length-93670-cov-22.400331_pt1 | contig 93670 bp, 76 predicted proteins | sample MGYA00242354_ERZ723901 | MGnify/ENA metagenome assembly ERZ723901
TCAGCCGTAAATAGGCAAGAACGTCCTTTGTTTCCTTGTGATCCATAATCCCAATTCCCTGTGCCAAGCGATACGGGATACCCCTTCGTGTCAGTTCTTTTTGGATTTCTATGCTTATGCCGTTAATTCTATAAATCACGGCAATTTCATTGTATGGAATTCCCTGTTTATGGGATACCTCAATAGAATTTACTACCAGTGCTGCTTCATCTACAGCATTTTCTGTCCTTGCAATATGAAGGATACTCTGCCCAGACAGATTGGTAAACATTTTCTTCTCTATCCTGTTTTTGTTATTTGCAATAACCGAATTAGCTGCATCAACAATGTAGCCACTCGACCGGTAATTCTGTGACAGAATTACTACTTCCACCTGCGAGTAGTCCTTTTTAAAATGCAGAATATTGTTAATATCTGCTCCACGAAACCCGTAAATGCTCTGGTCATCATCACCGACTACGCACAGATTTTTATAGCCGTCTGCAAGGTTCTGTACCAACTCATACTGCAGGTGATTCGTGTCCTGGTACTCATCCACCATGATATATCGGTACCGCTCTTGATACTTCTTCAGAATCTCTGGACACTTTTCAAAAAGCTCCAAAACATACATGATGAGGTCATTAAAATCCAAACACCCATTTTTCTGCAAGATTGCCTGATATTCTCGATACACTTTTAAGAAAACATCATCTACAAAATTTCTCGTTCTCAGCCATTGCTCCCTGAAATCATCGACTGTCACACCTTCATTCTTTACCCTATTGATTCTCTCAAGCATTCCTTCTGCGGTCAATTCCGGAAGTCCCACCAGATGGTTCTTCTCCAACGCCTCCTGTACTGCAGAAAGGCAGTCATCAGAGTTGCAAATTACAAAACCGGGGACTTCTCTATGGAAAATATACGTCCCCAACGCTTCTTTTTCATTCCTCAGTATTTCTGCACACAGGGCATGAAAGGTTTTTACCTTAACATTGCGACCAAGGTTATCCGGCACATTTTTTAATACCCGGCTACGCATTTCCATAGCAGCCTTATGGCTGAATGTAATAGCAAGAATATTATCAGGATCTATCCCCTGCTCAATCATATAGATAATTCTACGCACCAAAACAGTAGTTTTCCCACTGCCTGCTCCGGCAAGAACAAGCATAGGCCCATCAATCTGACTGACTGCCTTAATTTGTTGCTCATTCAAATTTTCAAATACATCCATGTGTCGCATTTCCCTCCTTTTATCGATAAAGTTCTACATATTATTATAATGTGTTATACAGCTAACAGCAAGCAAATGGACACATGAAATTTAAATAAGAACAATAAAAAATAGGTCTAAGATAGATAGCCGCATATCCATTTTGACTTTTCATGTTCTTATACCAAAATTTTTATTTTCTAATTGAGTTTTTGGCAAAAACTCAATATAATATTGATATATAAGAATTTTTGTTTAATTCAAGTGCTTCGCAGCTTAAAATGCGAACCTTTAATGTTTTGGGGAGATATGTATTATCTCCCTATTTTACTATGCAACAGAGAATAGATTGAAAGGACTTAGGTTTATGGATGATAGGCAACAGCGTGAAGCAGCAAAACAATTTTCTGAATACTGGAAAGAAAAAGGCTATGAAAAAGGTGAAAGTCAGTCTTTTTGGCTATCTTTACTACGAGATGTGTATGGTGTGGATCACCCCGAACAGTTCATAAATTTCGAGGAACAAGTGCATCTTGACCATACAAGTTTTATTGATGGTGTAATTCCCGCAACCAAGGTCTTGATAGAACAAAAAAGTCTTGAGAAAGACCTGCGAAAACCAATCAGACAATCAGACGGCACTCTATTAACGCCTTTCCAACAGGCAAAAAAATATATTACCGAACTGCCTGTATCGCAACATCCTCGCTGGGTTGTAACCTGCAATTTCAGCACATTTCTTGTATATGATATGGAACGCCCCGGAGGAGAACCGGAAGAAATTCTTCTGAAAAATTTAGATAAGGAATATTATCGTCTGCAGTTTCTTGTTGATAATGGCAACGAACATTTAAAACGTGAAATGGAAGTATCCATAGCTGCAGGCGAAATTGTTGGACTGCTTTATGATGCGTTTGCAAAGCAATACGCAGATCCAACAAGTGAGCAAGCAATGAAAAGTCTAAATATTCTATGTGTTCGCTTAGTGTTCTGCCTTTATGCCGAAGATGCCGGTATTTTCGGAAGGCATGGAATGTTCCATGATTATCTTGCGGAATTTGAAACAAGGAAACTGCGACGTGCATTGACAGACCTTTTTAAAATTCTCGATACACCCATTGAAAAACGGGATAAATATTTGAAAGACGATTTCCCTGAATTGGCTGCTTTCCCTTATGTAAATGGTGGATTATTTGCAAACGAAGATATTGAAATACCACCTTTCACTGATGAAATTCGTGAGTTGCTACTGAACAAAGCCAGTGATGAATTTAACTGGTCTGAAATCAGCCCCACTATTTTCGGTGCTGTGTTTGAAAGCACATTAAACCCTGAAACCCGACGTAGTGGCGGTATGCACTATACCTCTATTGAAAATATACATAAAGTCATTGATCCATTATTTCTAAACGAGCTAAAAGCAGAATTTAATGAAATTCGCCAAACCGCAGTTGCCAGAACTCAGAAAAGAAAATTACAAGATTTTCAGAAGAAATTAGCATCCCTGTCATTTTTAGACCCTGCCTGTGGCTCTGGAAACTTCTTAACAGAAACTTATATCTGTTTACGCCGTCTTGAAAATGATGTATTGCGAATATTGCTACAAAACCAAATTGCTTTGGGTTATGAATTGACAAGTCCAATACAGGTATCTATCAGTCAATTCTATGGTATCGAAATCAATGATTTTGCTGTGACTGTAGCAAAAACTGCCTTATGGATTGCAGAAAGCCAAATGATGAAAGAGACTGAAAGCATTGTGCTGATGCACCTTGATTTTTTGCCACTGAAAACAAATGCCAATATTACAGAAGGTAATGCCCTTCGTATAGATTGGGAAAGCATTATACCTAAAAATGAGCTGTACTATATCATGGGAAACCCTCCGTTTATCGGATATTCCCTGCAAACGAAAGAGCAAAAAGAGGATATATTATCTATCTATGTGGATGAAAATGGAAAACCATATAAGACAGCAGGAAAGGTTGATTATGTTTCAGGCTGGTACTTCAAAGCTGCTCAGCTCATGCAAAATACAGTCATTCAAACAGCCTTTGTATCGACTAACTCAATTACACAAGGTGAGCAGGTTGCAGCTGTATGGAAACCACTATACGAACGCTTTCATATTCATATAGATTTTGCACACCGCACTTTTATTTGGGACAGTGAAGCAAGCCAGAAAGCACATGTACATTGTGTTATTGTAGGATTCAGCACAAAACTTAATACAAAAGAGCGGGTATTATATTCTTCTGACCGTTTCCAGATAGTTGATAATATCAATGCCTATCTTGTTAATGCACCTGATATATTTGTAGAAAGCAATAAAAAGCCTATTTGTGACGTGCCGGAAATGGTATACGGAAATAAACCGACCGATGGAGGATTTTTGTTTTTAACACCGGAAGAAAAAGCTGAAGCAATTAAAAAAGAACCTGATATAGAAAAATATATCAGAAAAATATATGGAGCAACAGAGTACATAAATAATAAAGAACGCTATTGTCTATGGCTTGTAGGTATTTCTCCTGCTGAAATCAGAAAATCTCATTTCATAAATGAGAGAGTTGAGAGTGTAAAAGAATTTCGATTAAATAGTACAAAAGCTGCTACAAAAGAGAGTGCTAATACGCCCACTCTATTTCAAGAAATTCGCCATCCAGAAACAGAATATATAATTGTTCCAATACACTCCTCTGAGAATAGACGATACATTCCTTTCGGATTTGTTTCTCATGATATAATTGTAAATAATGCAGTTCAAATTATTCCCGGTGCAACATTATATCATTTCGGCATATTGATGTCTAATGTACACATGGCATGGATGCGTACTGTTTGCGGAAGAATCAAAAGTGATTATCGTTATTCAAAGGATATTGTCTACAATAACTTCCCTTGGCCAACCCCATCCGTACAACAACAGCAGAAGATTGAGCAGACTGCAAAAGCTATTCTCAATGCCAGATTACTGTACCCAGACAGCTGTCTTGCCGATCTCTATGATGAAGTTGCCATGCCACCTGAATTAAGAAAAGCACATCAAAACAATGATAGAGCAGTAATGCAGGCGTATGGATTTTCTGTTAAAGATATGACAGAAAGTATGTGCGTTGCTGAACTAATGAAACTGTACCAAGAAAAATTAAATAATAACTGAATCATAGGTATGAAGGGTACTGTCATTTTAGACAATACCCTTTATTTCAATGAAACATCCATTCTTTCCCATATTGACAATCCTTCTGCAATAGTGTAAAATTCAATATAGAACATACGTTCTGTATTTGCAGTAGGAGGTGTCTTATGAAAAATCAAAATCGTACCTATATCGCTATCGACCTGAAATCATATTACGCCTCTGTGGAGTGTGTATCTCGTAACCTCGATCCAATGACAACCAATCTTGTGGTTGCAGACCAAACAAGAACTGAAAAAACCATCTGTCTTGCGGTGTCCCCTGCCCTAAAACGGCTTGGTGTCCCCGGCAGACCTCGCCTTTTTGAAGTGGTTCAGAAAGTAAAGGAAATAAATGCTGAGCGAAAATATAAAGCACCAGACCATAAGCAGTGTGGCACATCCTTTAACAGCTTGGAGCTGCAAAATAACCCTGCTCTTGCCGTTGATTATATCATTGCACCGCCACGCATGAGCTACTATATTACCCAAAGCACTACTATCTACGAAATCTATATGAAATATGTTGCTCCGGAAGACATTCATGTATACTCCATTGATGAGGTATTCATGGATGTAACCAATTATCTGAAATCCTCCGGTCTTTCTGCTCACGAATTTGCAAAAAAAATCATTAAAGATGTACTGCAACAAACAGGAATCACTGCCACTGCAGGCATTGGCAGTAATTTATATCTTGCAAAAATCGCAATGGATATTGTAGCAAAACACATCGAGCCGGATAAGGACGGCGTGTGTATCGCCAAACTGGATGAAATAAGCTACCGAAAGCTCTTATGGAATCATCAGCCAATCACCGACTTCTGGCGTGTGGGGAAAGGATATGCAAAAAAACTCGCCGAGCATGGTATCTATACTATGGGTGATGTGGCCCGATGCTCCATCGGCAGCCCCACAAACCCACATAATGAAGATTTACTCTATCGGTTGTTTGGAATCAATGCAGAGCTTCTGATAGATCACGCATGGGGTTGGGAGCCTTGCTCCATGAAAGAAATTAAGGCATATCGACCACAGGCAAGCAGTGCGGGGACAAGTCAGGTTTTGTCCTGCCCATATACCGCAGAAAAAGCAAAATTGATTATAAAAGAAATGGCTGATCAGCTTTCTATGGATTTGTTTGAAAAGAAAGTAGCTGCAGATCAGCTTGTTCTCACTGTTGGATATGATATTGAAAATCTTAATTCGACAGAAAAAAGAACTGCCTATAAAGGAACTGTAAAAACTGATCGTTATGGTCGAGCTGTTCCCAATCATGCAAATGGTACAATTTCCTTGGACGGCTTCACCTCATCTACAAAAAAATTCGTGTCCTGTGCAACACAGCTATTTGACTGTATCATTGACACAAGCCTTCTGATACGCCGTATTGCCCTTGTAGCAAATCATGTAATATATGAGTCGGATATTCCTAAAAACGCCGTATACGAGCAAATAGACCTGTTTACGGACTATGCCGAAAAGAAAATGGAAGAAGAAAAAAATAAAGCGGAACATGAAAAAGAAAGAAAGCTGCAGCAGGCGTTACTCGATATAAAGCACAAATTCGGAAAAAATGCCATCCTGAAGGGAATCAGCCTACAGGACGGTGCTACTGCAAAAGAACGAAACGCTCAAATAGGAGGTCATAAAGCATGACTGACAAATATGCCGATATGATTTATATGCCACATCACATTTCAAAAAAACATCCTCAGATGCCACTCCTCGACCGAGCTGCCCAATTTGCTCCATTTGCAGCATTAACCGGATATGGTGCAGCCATTAAGGAATCTGAACGGCAGACCACAGCTACCCCTACTCTATCTCAGGAACAGATAGATGAAATCAATCAAACCCTTTTCAACCTGATAGATCTACTGCCCATAGAAGTAACCATAACCTACTTTGTGCCGGATGCTCTGAAATCTGGCGGTGCATATCATAATAAAACCGGCACTCTAAAAAGAATTGATGCGGATAATCAGGTTCTTATTTTTTCGGATAAAACCAAAATCCCACTGGAAAGCATCATATCCATTACAAAACAGTAAAAGGCAGCACTTGAAGTGCCGCCCTTTTCTATTCCTCATTCTTCTATTGTTATTCTCTGAGTTACTCCGTCCTGCAGATAGCTCCCTGCAACATCGGGTATATATAAACCGGAAAGCATTTGCTCAGCCGGATTGTATTCTTGATTTACCATGCCTGTAGCCAATTCATCCGGGCTCTTTATCGTGTGCCTAATCACACTATTCTTAATTGTCGAAAAAAGTCCTACAACCGGCACAGCCACAAGGACTGTAACTGCCAGAAGAAAGACCAGACTAGATAAAAACCGTACCAATTCTCTTTTCTTTCTATCTTCCCTCGGTTTCCCTGTTTTCAAATTTTCGTATCTCTCGTCTATTTGACTGCCGATGTATTCATCGACCTGTACAGCCATATTCTTCGATGTATGACCAAACCTCAAAATAAGACCATGTGTCTTTTCAACCATTTTGTTTAATGTGGCTTTCATGATTAACTCCTTCCTTAGATTTCCTTGAAATGCCCTGGGCGAACATTTTACTTGAAATTTTTGATAAACACCGTAGTTTGACCGACCTGACCAAACTTTTTAAATTCAGCAAATTGCAGTGATTCCGGCAACGTCTCATCTGCACAGATAAAGCCATATTCCGGCTTAATCAGAAAACTGTACTGCAGAATATCAGCAATCGCCATTAAAATCTTTGGCTCCAGCTGCTTTCGCTCTATACCCATTTTGCCTAATACATCTTCATACACCGTTAATTCAGATATATAGACCATCCAGCCGGATATGGGCTTTTTCCTTTTTATAATGGAAGATGCCGACTTGTTCAAATAATTGCATATTGTAGCAAACGGCTTTTCTTCATTATCTTTTTCATACTCTAAGGCATACCGCCAAAAAGCATTTTCCCTTTGGCTCGCTGTGTTCCAGAGCCTACAGGCAACATAAGCAATAAAGTCCTCCTCATCCGCCCTATCCTTTAAGCGAATCCCGAACTCTATCGTCCGGATAAATGGATTGTCCGGTCGAAAACGCCATCTGACACCATCCTGAAACGTCAGCCGCCGATTTACATCAACAATAAACTCATCCATTCTTCTATACACCTCCCTCCTGCTTCTCTTCATTATTTTTCTTATCCTGTACTCGAAACTCCGTATTAGAGCGAGACGGAATCCTAGTCCAGAGCTTGAACGCCCTGCTTTGGAATTCCGAAATATGGCAAAATGAAATTGATTCACCATCATCAACGAGAATCATACCATTTACCAGCTCATACTCCTTGGGCGGAACAAGCTTTGATTGCCAACTGCCATAGATTTCCTCCATGACTTTTTGCTTCACCCACGTCGCAAATGGAGCATGATTGGTTGCCTTTGCAAATAGATCGAACAGATTTCGGTCAATATTAACCGATTTACAAATCTGCTGCTCTTTCCGTTCCTTCTCCCACGCAGAAAAATTCTCCTTGTTTCTTCCGATTTTTCTTACCAGTCCCCGAAGGGTGATGTGGTATTGATTATTTACATACACCAGCTTATTAGCTGGACTGTTCGTTATTTTCGTAATTTCATAGCCTTCATCGGTCAGATAGTCTGCCAATTCATAAACAGACATCTTCTCTTTCGGCAATGGGATTCTTTGATTTATGTACTTAGATAAATCTAAAGCCATGTATTCCCCTCATTTCTCTATATGTTATAGTTATAACACATTATAGCACCGGTGAGCATCCCCAAACAAGGGAATTTATCCTTTTTGATTGACAAATTCCTACAATCATGCTATTGTTAAGTTGAATTTGTTATTTTTTAATAGTGGCAGTCTGTATTTTTTTACAGGCTGCCTTTTTTTGTTGTCTGAAAACCAAAAATGTGAAAAGGAGTGATAAACATGGATGAATTCAACGAACTCATCAAAGATGCAATAAGACTGCAGGAAATCCGCAATAGATTGGATAATACATCAAATCTTACGGAAGTATCTGAAATCATCGACGGTCTGACCGAGGATGAAGCAAAGAAGCTTCTAAAAATGTATTTCAAATCTTGCAGAACCAAGAACTGGTAAGAAAAGACGAGCATATAGTCCGTCTTTTTTTATATGGAAAAAAGGAGGAAAATTTTATGAAAAAAGAAATCAGAGTATTAGTAGTGGAACCTATGAGAAAGCCCTATGTAAAAACAATCCCCGACACCTTAGAAGCAATCTATCAGGTGATCGAAGGTGATTGTATGCAGGTTGTTCCCTTATACGGCATGAACATCAAAAACGCTGTTATCGTCTGCAATGACGATGGTAAGCTCAGAGGACTGCCCTTAAATCGACTGCTGTGCGATAAAAATGGTAATCCGTATGATGTAATTGCCGGCACCTTTTTCCTTACCGGCGTAGACGGCGAGGACTTCTGTTCTCTTACTGATGATCAGGTGCAGGAACTCTTTACTCTTTACGAGTATCCGGAATTGATTTTCTCTACAGAGAACGGTTTTTTTAAGATTCCGATTGATCCCATTCAGTCGGAAACAGAGGAATAAGGAGGTCAGCCAATGAAACAGATTACAGAAGAACAGGTACAGGAGGCTATCGCCTACGGTATCAGCGAAAAGGATGCCAGACGTGGATACTATATTGCCTGTAGTACATACGGCAACGGTGCTACGCATATTGAGCGTATAGACTACATGAACGTGTTCTATACTGATAAAGAAGCCGCAGTGCAGGCAGAACTTGACGGTATAAAGCTCATTCACGATATGCGGTTTCCTGCAGAACACGATGCTGCATATTTGGATACGCCATATAATAGACTGCTCCTGCAGTCATTGGTACTGCCGAATGATAATTAAGAGTTAAAAACGTGGGAGATATTATTGATAATATCTCCCTTTTTGTTTTTTAGGAGGGAAAATTTTATGATTTTAAAAAAGAAATTCTATCCGCTAAAAACCGGATATATTTTGCATCTGATTACAGCCAAAGATAAGAAAGGTGTTTTCTTCTTCATTGGCGTATTTGATGCAGAAAATCAGGAAAATCCGATAGAGAAATTCTATTTCAGAAACTCTATTTTGGCAAATAGAAAATACAAAGAATGCAGAGAAAAATACGGCAAGAAAAAATTGTGTGTCCATTCGCTTGAATCCACTTCCGCCGCAGCGTATAATTTATCCCAACAAGATAAATCAGCTGATATGGAAGGAAGTGCTACAGAAAATGGTAATGAAGTACGGACACATGCGGGAGAAGTTCCTACAGGAATGCAGACCGGAGCTTTACAAATCTCTGGTTCAGCAGAATGCTCTGGACAGCCATCTAAAGGAAATACAGAAACAGGCGGAAATGCGTCTGGAATTTCTCATAACCAGACAGAAAAGGCTGGAAGGTGTGACGGAAGAAATGAAAGCAACGGATCAGCTCCAATGGGTTGGCATGATGAACAACATCAAAGCATCAGCCGAGGAGATTATACTGAACGAGCTGATTTACAATTAAATACTCAGTCCAGAAAAGGAGTTAGCGTAGTAAAGGAATCGCTGTCTCCTTTTTTAAATGCAAAAGCAATCGCCTTTATTCTTTGTTATGACAGATTTTTAAGTGTTTCACGCACTGACGTTATCCGTTATTTCGATATGAATACAGATAAACAAAAACGTGTGTCTTATTTAAAAAGCATCTATAACAACGAATATACCGAGTTGAACACACCAGAAAACAACCGACTTGGCTATAAGAAGGATGATTCCGGTCTGCTTATGTGGGAAGGTGCATTTTTGACACGAACCGCAGAGTCCCATTTCTCTTGGGATCTGCTGCAGGCACTCATTGGCAGCCTAATTAAGAAAAAAATATACCTCCCCGGTATTGAGCAGAAAATAAACAAGAAAAAAGAAGGAAAACCCGAACCAATACACCAAGTTTCTCTTTTCGATACGGAAAGTACGGAAAACATAAAACAAACTTCTTCTATATCTATGGCGCCAGTACCTACACCCCCTACCCTACAGACCTTTTCTGCAGAAACGGTAGAAAATATTTTAAGGACAGGCGGAAATAAGACAAACAGCCGTACCCGTATTTATGAGAAATACCGCAGAAATAAGGATGCTACATATATGGCAGCTTTCCTGCAAAAAGAATACGGTGAAACAGGGAAAGGCTTTATCTTCGGCAACGGACTAAAGACTTCTGTATGGTTTAATGCAGACGGTATGCATATCAGCTATGGCAGTTCTGCCAGACAGCCAAATGCAGAGGTTTATTCGTGGGGAAAAATCGAAGGTATTATTCGTAGGATGATTGAAAACGGCACATACATGAGTGCAGATGAAATCAGCTGCATTGATGAGATTGAAGAAAAACGTATTGCAAACATGTCTGTAACCTTTTTCTACGATATTGTAAATGAAACACCGGAAGAATTAGATTTTCTAAAAAAACACATCTGGTCAGATGCTGAAATGAATATGCAGAAGATGTTTTCTACAAAAGAAAATCTTCAGCTATTGATTAGCCTTATTGATAGAGATATTGCACGATTAGATTCCGGCGAAGTAAAACCACGCTTCAGACTGATTTATACACCACAGGATGTACGAAATGAAGTTGCTGACCTTCTGATTGATAAATTAGTGTTCACTACGTCGGGTGTTGTAAATGTAAAACCTGTAGATTTCATTACACAGGATGAAATTGATTATGTTTTATGCGGCGGAAGCTCTATCTCCGGTGGCAAGGTACGCATTTTCAATTATTTTGAACAGGGCCACTCTAAAGAGGAAAACATTAAATTCTTGAAAAACGAGTATGGCATAGGTGGAAAAACCCATGCACTGCCCGCTTGTGATAACTCTTGGGAAGATCACGATGCAAAAGGTATCCGTCTTAGAAAAGGTAATGTTTTAAATTCCGATATTGAACTCCTATTAAATTGGAAAACAGTCGAGCGGCGCATCCATGAGCTGGTTCAATCCGGAATATATAAGAACGGTTTACCTAAAAATTGTGTAAAACCCGATGAAAAAACCTGTGAAAAGGAAGAAAAAGTGACTGTAGAAAGTGGATCTACGGCTGATACAGACACATGGGATTTTGATGCGGTGGATACTGCCGTCCCAATGGACGCAGACAATGTAGCCACAGCTGCATTGCCTAAACCGGTCAACCTGAAAAACTTCCGGAACTCGGAGGATACCGATAGTATTACGCAAGCCAACACCTTCTCACCGAAGGATAAATTCCGGAAGAATATCGCTGCTATTCAGACCTTGAAAAGCATTGAAAAAGAAAATCGTTACGCAACAGCTGATGAACAGGCTGTTCTGGCAAAATATGTCGGCTGGGGCGGATTAAGCGATGCTTTTGATAATACAAAGGAAGCATGGGCAAAGGAATACGAGGAGCTGCGTACTGTATTAACCGACAGTGAATACGCTTCTGCTCGTGAGAGTGTCTTAAACGCTCATTATACCAGTCCGGATATTATCCGTTTCATTTATCAGGTGTTAGACCGCCTTGGATTTGAGAACGGTAACATTCTGGAGCCGGCTATGGGCATAGGCAACTTCTTCTCCCTGCTCCCCGATAAATGGCAGGACAGTAAGCTCTATGGTGTTGAGCTTGACAGTATCTCCGGTAGGATTGCAAATCAGCTCTATCCTAATGCCAATATCCAGATTTGCGGTTTTGAAAAAACAACTTTTCAGAACGATTTCTTCGATGTTGCGATTGGGAATGTCCCCTTCGGACAGTATAAGGTTTCCGATCCGACTTATAATAAGCTGAATTTCCCTATCCATGAGTATTTCTTTGCAAAGACACTTGATAAGGTTCGCTCCGGCGGTATTATCATCTTCATTACTTCGAGATATACCATGGATAAGAAAAATTCTGCAGCACGAAAGTATATTGCTGAACGTGCTGAGTTATTAGGGGCTGTCAGATTACCGGATACAGCGTTTAAAGGCAGCGCAAATACTGAAGCTGTGGCAGATATTCTGATTCTGAAAAAAAGAGACAGATTGCTTGCAGAAGCCCCTGATTGGGTGGAACTTTCCAAAACCCTTGACGGTATCGAAATCAATAAATATTTCGCTGCTTTCCCTCAGATGGTTCTTGGGAACATGAAAATGGTATCTGGCCCGTTTGGTATGCGTCCTACTTGTGCCGAACTGCCTAACACAATACTTTCTACAGCGTTATCATCTACCCTACCCTACATTCATGGTAAAATAGATTCCATTACCCTGTTCGGTTCGGATGATGAAGAAATTGACAACACCATTCCTGCCGATCAGAATGTGAAAAACTATAGCTTTACAGTTATTGATGATACAGTATATTATCGTGAAAATTCTGTAATGTACCCGACTAAGGTAGCCAAGGCAACTGAAAATCGCATCAGAGGTCTGGTAAAAATCAGAGATTGTACCTATGAACTGATTCAATGCCAGCTCACAGACATTTCCGATGATAAAGTCAAGGAAAAACAAACCGAGCTGAATAAATTGTATGATGCATTTTTTAAGGATTTTGGACCGATTACGTCATTTGGCAATAAAAATGCCTTTGAGCAGGACTATAGCTACTATATGCTTTGCTCCTTGGAGGTATTGGACGAAGAAGGGAAATTCCTCAAAAAAGCGGATATTTTCCATAAGAGAACCATCAATAAGCCTATCTCTGTAACGCATACAGATACTGCCGTAGACGCATTGGCAGCATCCATGAATGAGAAGGCTATGGTTCATCTGGAATATATGGCAGAATTAACAGGAAAAGACCAAGAGACACTCATCAATGAACTGACAGGACTTATCTTTTTAAACCCTATCACGCAGCATTGGGAGCCTGCGGATGAATATCTCAGCGGTAATGTTGCCAGAAAGCTAAGTGTTGCAAAATCCTATGCTGCAGATGATGCTATGTATGCCGGAAATGTAGCTGCATTGGAACGTGTGCAGCCGGAGAAACTGGAAGCTACGGATATTGAGGTTCGCCTTGGGGCAACATGGATTGAGCCAAAATATATCGAAGATTTCATGCACGATGTATTTAAAACATCCAGTATGATGATTAAGAACAGTATTCAGGTTCAATATAGTGATATTACCGGTCGATGGTTCATCAGTAACAAAGGCAATGACTTCGGCAACCCGGTAACAAACAAAACATACGGCACAGACCGTATGAACGGCTACTATATTCTGGAGCGCACCCTGAATCAGAATGACGTTAAGATTTATGATTCCGTCCCTACTCCAGACGGAAAGGATAAACGTGTATTAAACAAAACCGAAACATCCCTTGCGCTGCATAAACAAGAGGCTATCAAAGAAGCCTTTAAGGATTGGATTTTCTCCGATCCACAACGCAGGCAAGAACTTTGCGAGGTTTATAACGCTATGTTTAACACAATCCGTCCAAGAGAATACGATGGCAGTCACTTACAGTTTCCCGGCATGACACCGGATATTTCTCTGCGCCCTCACCAGAAAAATGCAATCGCACATATCCTGTATGGCAAAAATACCCTTCTGGCACACTGCGTAGGGGCTGGGAAAACCTATACCATGACCGCCGCAGCAATGGAGCTTAAGCGTATTGGATTATGCAATAAATCTATGTTTGTTGTTCCCAATCACTTAATCGGACAATGGGCAAGCGAATTCCTTCGCCTGTACCCCGGCGCAAATGTTCTGGCAACAACAGAGAAGGACTTTGAAAAGAAAAACCGGAAACGGTTCTGTTCCAGAATTGCTACAGGTGATTATGATGCGGTTATTATCGGTCACTCGCAATTTGAAAGAATCCCCCTCTCTACAGAACGTCAGATTGCATCCATTAAAAAGCAACTGGAGGACTTAGAAATGTCCATTTCTGCATACTCTGCAGAAACCGGTATGCACTTTACCGTAAAGCAGTTTGAGAAAACGAAGAAAAATCTGGAAGCAAAGCTGGAACGCTTAACAAGTGGGAAAAAGGACGATGTTGTTACTTTTGAGCAGCTTGGTATTGACCGTCTTTTCGTAGACGAGAGCCATACATACAAAAATTTGTTCTTGTATACGAAGATGAGCAATGTTGCAGGTGTGCAGACAACGGATGCAAAAAAATCCTCCGATATGTTCAATAAATGCCAATATATCTCTGAAATCACAGGGAATAAAGGCATTACATTTGCAACAGGCACACCCATCAGCAACAGCATGACGGAGCTTTACACGAATATGCGTTATCTGCAGTATGACACTCTGCAGGATATGGGATTAGGTCATTTTGACAGCTGGGCAGCTATCTACGGCGAGACAAAAACGGTGGTAGAATTGGCACCGGAGGGTACAGGATATATCACCAGAACACGTTTCTCCCGGTTCTATAACCTGCCCGAACTGATTGCCCTCTTTAAAGAAGTGGCTGACATCAGAACCGCCGAAATGCTCAATCTCCCCCGTCCTAAAGCTGACTATGAGAATGTGCAGCTCAAACCGAGTGAGATACAGAAAACGCTTGTAGCTGACCTTGCAGAGCGTGCAGAAGCCATCAGAAACGGTAGTGTTGATCCCAGCATTGATAATATGCTGAGTATCACCAATGATGGCAGAAAGCTGGCTCTGGATCAGAGACTTTTCGAGGATATTTACCCCGATGATAAGAACTCCAAGATTAACTCCCTGATTCAGCGTGCAATTCCTATCTGGCAGGAAACCAAAGCACAAAAAGGTGTTCAGCTTATCTTCTGTGATATGTCTACACCGAAAAAAGACGGTTCTTTCAACGTGTATGACGATATTCGGGATAAACTGATTGCCGAAGGTGTTCCTGCAGATGAGATTGCATACATCCACGATGCAAATACCATTGCACGCAAGAACAAGCTGTTTGCCAAAGTACGCAAAGGTACAGTCAGATTTCTTCTTGGCTCCACAGCAAAAATGGGTGCCGGCACAAACGTGCAAGATCGCTTGATTGCCCTTCATCATTTAGATGTGCCTTGGCGGCCAAGCGACATCGAGCAGCGTGAAGGCAGAATCCTTAGAGAAGGCAATAAATTCGGGAAAGTCAAGATTTTCCGATATGTTACGGAGAATACCTTCGACAGCTATAACTGGCAGATTCTCGAAAATAAGCAGAAATTCATCAGCCAGATTATGACAAGCAAATCTCCTGTGCGTACCGCCGATGATATTGACGAGTTGGTCCTGACCTTTAGTGAGGTAAAGGCACTGGCAACAGGAAATCCTTTCATCAAGGAAAAGATGGAACTGGATGTTGAGGTTGCCAGACTGAAGCTCTACAAGGGCGATTTCAACAGTCAGAAATACAGACTGGAGGATGATATTAACTTTAATCTTCCCCAGCGCATTAAACACCTTGAGCTTATGATTGATAGCTATGAGAAAGATATTCAGACATATCAGGAGCATTATGAAATGTCTGATGAATTCACCATTACAATCAATCATGTGGACTACACCAGCCGAAAGGAAGCAGGTGCAGCGCTCGCCGAGCAGCTGCATAACCTTCCGCCTAAAAAGGTCGGCGAAGCCGAGAATTTCTTAATCGGCAAGTACCTTGGCTTTGACCTGATGTTCCATAGAGAGCCTTATGATAAGTATCTGATTCTGAAAGGCGAACTGAACCATATCATTAGATTTACAAATACTATCCAAGGTACTATCATGCGTCTGCAGGATGCTCCAAATGATTTTAAAGAGAATTTAGATGAGTATATAGAAAGACTCAGCTATAACCAGACGCAGCTTGCCAATGCGATGGAAGAAGTAAAGAAGCCCTTCCCAAAAGAAGAAGAATTAAAAGAAAAGCAGGCTCGTTTGAACGAGCTGAACGCACAGCTTAATATCTCCGGCAAGAACACCAATCTTGCCGCAAGTTAAACAGCTGAAGGATCAAAATATGCAGACAGGGGATAACTCCCCTGCTTGCCATTTGATTTGTGCTTAATAATGATAAGGAGGTTAATTTGATGAACAGATATTTTTATTCTGTCGAATCGGATAATGGTGTGATGTTTCTGCATTTGTTCGGAAACGTCTATAAAAACGATTCCGGAGACGAAAAGGACTATTCTTGTGCTGAATGGACACATTTCTATGTGAAAGTAGAAGAAGCGAAAAAAATGTTAGCCACTGGCAAGTTTTTCGATTATGCAGACGAATGGGTTTGTTATCTCGACAATATCTCAGAAGAATCCGCTCAAAATATTTGTTATAGATATTTCGGTGACTATTCGGGCATCGAATTACCTATTGAGGACATTACAGAAAATACTCCTGTAGGTGACTATTGGTTTAATTATAAGATGGATTGAGGTTATACTATGGCAAAATTAAATTGGAAAATTATCCATGATTGCGATGAAGAAGATAGAACGCCTACTTGCTGGGCGGCAGAAATCAACCATCAATTACATGGTAATTGGTGCTGGATTACGAACAAAGGGAGTTTTTTTGCTGTCGAAGTGAAAAACTACAACGGAAAATTCATCGAGTTAGTAAGGTGTAAATCTCCTGTAAGTGCAAAACGGTGGGTATCTACTCACTTAATGTAACACTTGTATAGCAAAAAATTCTAAAAATCGAATGGGAGGGCCTATGCCCTCCCATTTTTTTATATAAAGGAATACAGCCCAAGGCAATTTGCCCCGGAGCTGTTGGATGAAAAATTTTATGAAAAGCAACTCTGAAAATATTTTTTTCAAAGTCTAAAGGAAACTGCCACAAAAAATTGTGCTTAGCAGCCCATAAGCTAAGGAAAGGTGAGGGTCTAGTCCCCCACCTTTTTTCAGCTCTAATACCGCTCAAGATATTCGCTATGGATATTCTGATAATTATCCACATGGAGCTTTCTATTACGGATATTTTGGAAAATACACCTGTAAATAACTATTGCTACCTATACAGCCACTTTACATTTTCTCGCTTTATTTGCCATCGAGAACCTGTTTCGCTGTCTTTTCATCGAACAAATAGCAGAGCTGGCCAACCACTTTTTTCCCTGCATCCTCGTCAATATCTGCATTTTTAACAGCCATTTCGACAAACGCTTTGATAATATCGTTGAATGCGGAGCTGTCCACCATACGGCAAATATCTTCGGTATCACAGGTGGAAAGGAAATCATAAATACGAATCTCCTTGTCTGCCGTTTCTTTGTCGATTCTTCCCTGCTTTACCATCTGTCTGTAACTGTCTGCCATTATTTCGTAACCATTCATACTTTTTACCCTCCTATTATCGCTATTTATCGAATTTGATACTTGACTGCTCTCTTTATGTATATATTATATTGCAATAGATCCACACTCGTCAAACCATTGCTTCTGCCATTTACGGATAGGTTTAGTGTCAAGCCCCGCATCCAATCCTTGTATCTCATGCGAATATCATGAACAGTTCTTCAGATATAATCTTTACCCCTTTTATACAAAGGAATACAGCCCCAAGGCAATTTGCCCCGGAGCTGCTGGATGAAAAATTTTATGAAAAGCAACCTTGAAAATATTATTTTCAAAGTCTAAAGGAAACTGCCACAAAAAATTGTGCTTAGCAGCCCATAAGCTATTTCTCCTTAAAAGCTGCTACGAGGAGTGCCTCTCATGTGTCATAACTATCTTGGTGGTATGTATCTCCGCACCTTTAGCAATAAAACCTGCACCCGACACAATTCCCTCTGTGGTTATATTACCAAAAAACACCTGCTCAAGCAAGCAATCCGACCATTTCTTTTTTTATGTATAATCAGAAAAACAATTAAAACCAATATACAACAATCTATCAACACCAAAAGATTATTGCATATACTAGTCTTATTTTTAAAGAATTATAATTATTTTAACTATACAGCAAACAATGCAGATATAATCTTACTGAAATTCTATCTGCATTGTCTTTTAGTGCTATTTGCAACGTGACTTTAAAAAAAGCCTCATGCGGATATTGCAATTATTTACAATATTTCACTCAATCTGATTTTTAAGCATTAGGGCCAAAGCCAAACATCAACACTTCCTATTTTATTTTCTGTAAATTCAAATTCTAATCTACTTTCGATAGAACTCCAAGCTGTGAAAATAGCTTGATTATCGGAACTCTCTCTCCCCTTCACAATGCCGAGTAAAGTATACTGCCCATTATCCAGAGTTCTCACTAATGGACCACCACTATCTCCTTTGGCAGTCTCAATATCTGTTTTTATCATTCTGCGATAAGTACCTGCACCTACACCGCTCCATTTACATTGATAATTTGCACTAATTACTTCACCATCCTTATGACCGGAAGTAGCCCCATACATTCTAACATCTTCGCCTTGTACTGCCTTTCCTGTATTCATGATAAGTTTATCTGTTCCGCATACTTTCATGTTATATTCAACTTCTGACTTTTTATTTTTATAAATTACAGCTACATCTGCATATGCATAGTTGTTACCATTAACTGGGCCTATATTCATAAAATCAATACGTCCCATATAATAACTCCACAGATAAATATCTTCACCATCCACATAATTATGTGCAGATGTAATCCACCCATAATCACCATCACCTTCGTCGGATAGTCCTTCAATTTCATAATAAACACCACAACCCAGGGAGGATTCTGCCCCGGATTCGTCACCATGAATTTTATCCCCCGCCATAGCATCATTCAGTGCCATATCTTCAAAATTGCCTTCTGAAATCTCAAAAGTCAAATGTTCCATATCAATTCCCGAAACATCAGAGATGGTTTGCTTCTTTTCATTATTCCATTCAGGTGCCTCTACAATTAAACCATTAAGTTTTTCATCTGTACCTACACCAACAACATCAACTTCCCCATTCTTTTCGGCATTCCAAATTTTGTCGCAAGCTGCATCCAACTCACTCATAGTATAAACACAATCATTTTCATAAACAATTTTTTGCGTAGCACTTCTCAATTTAACTGGCACACATCCTTTTACTTGTGACACTAAACTCTGTACTTTCTGCTCTTTCTTTGTTTTAATGTGCAGCACATCATCTTCGATATACATACCACCATAATCATCTTCATCTAAATTTGCCGACAACACTGACCAAACATCACTTTCAACTTGTAAAAAAGTTTCTACATCGTCGTCATTTAAACTTCTGGGCACTCTATACTGTGCCTTCTTTCTGGCAATCTCTTCTTTACTAGGTTTTTCTTGGTCATACTTCACATCATTGGTTCTGTCCTCACCTGCAAAAGCAGCGGTTGGAACAGTCAGACCCATAATAAGGATAGAAGAAATTATTAGCCTTACCCATCTATTTTTCATACCTTAACCTCCTTGCATACATAAAAACAAATCCTACAGAAATATAAGATTTTCAAATCTTAAATTCAGCGGCACAAAATTCCACATTAAAAAGTGTTTTCCTAGTACCGTATATATCCTTGTTTAACACATATATAATTCTATATGTCCCATTATCTAATTTTTTATAATAATCCTCAAGAAAAACAGTTTCTCTCCTGCTTTCATTTGATTTTATTATAAATAAAGGATCATCTTTATCTTTTTCCTTATCAAAAGGAGCAACAATCCACCTGCCTTCTTCTAATTTTTCTATTTGAAACTCCCCATATGAATATTCAAAATCAGTTTTATTATCAAATTCCAAATCAAGCTTAGAATTGTATACATCTGTATCCACATTTAATACAATTCCAGATGATTCATACTTGTCATAGAAGGCTGTCTCCAAGTTACTCATATTAACATTAGAATCTAGGCCATACCTCAACACCTTATTTAATATTGTAAGAAATTCAATCTTGCTAATATTGTTTTGCGGCTTAAATGTGCCATCCTCATAACCTGCAATTAAATTTAGATCCTCACAAATCAAAATATTCTTAAAGGCATACTTTGATATATCCTGTCCATCTTTAAATTCACAGGTTAGATGCTCTGTTTTACTTTCAAGGTTAAACATTCTAACAATAAATGTTGCTGCCTGCTCCCTTGTTAATAACCCATTCACCTGAGCTACAAAATTTCCATTTTGATCAACAGCTCCTGCATAGACATGAGAATTATACAGCCTAATAATATTTGCATACTCTTTATCTCTTACCGACAAATCTGTAAACGGATTAACTGCATATGTATTATCAGAAAATTTACCAGTAGCAATTAAAATTTCTGCCATATTCCCTCTTGTCAATGGTTCCTCTAATCCTACAGTATCTGAAATAATTCCCCTCGCAAACATATCGCTCACTATTTCACTATACCATTTTGTTGTTATATCCGTACCACTGCCGTTCTCAGCATGAACTTGAGTCGGTATCATAAATAGACTTAATGCTAAAACGAGTACTTTTCTTAACTTATTTTTATTAAAAGTCATAACCCTTCCACCTTCTTTACTGCTTATATATTCATAAAATTTTTCATTTTATATTAACTGCACTTATGGTATAATTAGTTATATCCTGTTTGAAACAGATTTTGTGTTGGTCGCACGCTTCTGCATTTTTCATTCAGGATTTTTTCAACACCCCCTATATTTCCTTTATTCCTCATAGAATCACCCTCCTCACTAAAAAATGCTGTTTCATATGCCAAAATTAATAGATTACTAGTGTCCTTATTCCAAAAAATACAGGCTGTCCAGCACCTCATCCTTTAAGTTCCACAACTTATCATATTTCTCCTTCTGAGCAGGATCATTTACATCATATTGCACATCTGAGACATTGAGATATAATAATACTTTTTTATCGTCCCTATACAATTCTCTATAAGAAATAGGAAATGTTTCTTTTACTTCATTATCCCAATAATCGCAATCCATGCTATACAAAGAAAAAACCAAAGCCTTGCTTTCCGGCTCTAAAAAATTGATAATTGTACCTGTATCTGTAACACTTTCTTCAACTTCATAAGGATTTTCTTTATATCCTTCAGGCATCAAAAACCCGATTCCTAAATCCTTATTTTCATATAACACCTGTTCTGTATTTTTTTGATTCTCATAGACAAAGATACCACCTATTACAACAATGACCACAACCAATATGCCTATCAAAATTTTCTTCATAACTTTCACCTCTTATTTAATAGGGCAGCCAAGCTATCCTTAGCTGCCCCAAATACCTATGACAATAGGCTAAAATTTACTGCAAATCTTTATTGTATGTAGGGCTAATATAATAATAGTCCATATTTTTATAATAATTTCCTTTGAAGCTTGCTTTCAGTCTATCTGCTGTATGAGAACTAAACAGCAAATCTTTCCCATCATTTGCTACAATGAAAATTACATGAGACATATCTGTGTGAGACATAAAACCACCTGCAGCGCAAGTACTTTGTGTAGACTTTTTAAAATACCCCTTATCTACCATGTAATGTGTCAATCCACCAGAGTTGTTTTTACCGGTATTAACCCATGCTATTGATTCAGGTTTCCAAGTACTATCTTTAGGAATACCGCCTGCATAAATTGCCTGAGAAACATAGTTTGCACAGTCAACGCCACCATTTTCGGTATGCCATTTGTAATTAGGATTCCAATATGCAGTATTATAGCCTGTTACGCAGTCAGATGTATACTTATTTGCATAGTCTCTAGCTGCAATTCTATCATAAGAAATTGTAGCCTTTGCCGCCATTGTATCAAGAGATTTCTCACTCTGTACATCTACATCAGAGCAAGAAATAGCCAATGCTTTTCTTGTATTATCGACATTTGCCTGCATTTCAACTTTACCGCTCATATACTGTTCACTGGAACTTTTAGGACCGAAATATTCCGCCGGAATATACTCATCCTCCAAACCAAGCACTTCCAGTTTAGCATCAGACAAAGCAGTATCAGAAATATCAAAAGATACTCTGAAAACTTCATTTTGCTCCTGTTCGGCACCTATATACTCAGACAGAGTTTGTACCTGTTCATCCAATACATAACGTGCCAATACCGCATCTGTAGATCTTGCTTTTTCCAGTGTTTCAACTGCATTGGTCATACCTTTAACAACTGCGAGATCATGAACATCTTCTTCAACCAACATTTTTACCAGATTAGTTTTTACTACAACCTGTGCTGTAGAATCTTCTACATCGGCAGATAAAACATCACTGTTAATTTCCAGCAATTTGTACTCGCCTTCATAGGCATCAGAAACAAACTTATTTACATAATCAATGGATTGCTGTTTCATTTCATCTGAAACATCTGCAGCATATACAGCAACATAATTTGTTCCAACTGTGCATACAAGAGCCATTGCCATAGCTAAAAATTTCTTCATGCTATACCTCCTATCCTCAAATCATTCCAAAAGATACTTTTTATTTTCTTATATTATGAGCAAAACAGATTTTGTGTTGGTCGCACATTCATCTTCCATTCAAAATTTTTTAATCACCTCCATTCCCGATTTTTTCTTACCATTCATAGAACCGCCCCCTTCCTATAAATATTAAGTGTCTCTTATTGCAGAAATTTTCCATTGCCCCAATTAAATCAACATCAAAGCATTATGAATTATCTATATAAATATCCGCAATAATATCCAACATAAGTTCCGTTGGTTGTCTTTTCCCCATACGCATAGGTTAATGTTCCTGTATATGTATACCCATCCTGCTCCATAGATACCTTCAGGCTGGCAGGAGAAGGTGTTTTAGATTTGTATTTGTAATCTTTAATATAAATAGATTTTGTAGCTCTTTGAGTACTATTCGTATTTATATATGGCTCTAATTCCTCATAGGAAAGATCCAGAGCAACAGCTTCATCACTCATCAAGCAAATTTCATCGTCAGACACCTCTATTACCTGTATTTGATCGTTATTGCTATCATTCATTGCAACAGATACTCCTGTTGTAGCAAAAGCTGTTGCAGCACTTGAAAAAATAAACAGGGATGCCAATGTCATTACCAGGGAAGTCTTTTTAAATTTCATAATCATTACAATCCTTTCTTTTAACATACTTTTTTTAATAAAATTATTTGCCAAAATCTTACTTTCGTTCTGCCAAAGTGCCATATTTACAAGCGTTCTGGCGTACATTTCTCTTTTATCCTCATGTAAGATTTGAATGACCTTTTTATCGCAAAAAATCTCTGTATCCTTATCCATATACCAATACAGCAGCCACATACATGGATTGAACCAATGTATACAAACAACAACTACCGATATAATTTTCCACAGATAGTGCATATATTTGATGTGAATACACTCATGCAATAAAATACACTGTAGAGTTTCCTTATCATTTATATTTAAATCTTTAGGCATTATAATAACTGGATGCAGAAAGCCATAAGATACAGGCGTATCTAAAACAACAGAAGTCTTTATTTTTATCCTTCTTACAGGAAATTTTATGCTTTCAAAAACTTCTTCCATCCCTAAGTTCTGTATCAAAGCAGAATTTTCTGCAATATCATTACAGTATTTGTGCATTTTTAAAAAATATCTTGCAAAAAATACTGTAATAAAAATTATAAGTACCGTACAAACTATTAACCCTATGGAAATTATCCACTCTGTTTGTTCTCTCTCCGAGAGTGTAAGATTTAAAATTTGCCTTACGCCACCTTCTAATGCTATTTTCGCATTGTAAATACTATAGTTAGATTTAATTGAGAATGGCACTAAGGCTCTGAGCATTGCCAACCACCATAGTCCGCAGAATAATTCTATTGGCAAAAATCTTTTAAAAAGCCCCCTTAAAATAACTGTAAACAATACAATACAACTTGCCGAAAAACTCATATATAAAAAACTCATGGCACACTTCCATTCTTCAGCACATTATTTCTTTAAATCATCTATTACCTGAAACAAGCCTTTAATCTCATCATTTGTCAAATTATCTTTATTTAAATACGCCTTAAAAAAAGCAATTTTGGAAGGATAAGATTTTTCAATCTGTTCAGAAACACTGCTCATTTGTGCTTCTTCTTTTGTAATTAAAGCCTTACAGGTAAATTTTGGTTTTTTCCTTTCAATATATCCTTTATCAACGCATTTCTGAACCACTGTATAAGCAGTTGTCCTTTTCCACCCTTCTTCTTTTCCTAAAATTTCCGCAATTTGCCCAGCGGTAAGTTCTCCATACTCCCATAGAACTTCTAAAACCTTTATTTCCGAATCATAAAACCTCATATAACCAACTCTTTTCCATAAACTTTTTCTCTTTCTTCTCTCTAAAATATCTCTAAATACATCCCATAATATTGTCTATTGGTGTAGTCAAATTATACCATTGACTATTTCTATAGTCAATATGGCATATTGCTATATCACCTTTTGTTACATTTTGCCAAAAAATGGCACAAAAAAACGGTTAATTTATAATCAACCGTTTTCTTACTAAGCTATAATTCTTTTCTTGCATCTGTCGCAAAACCACTTCTATATTCACTCCAAATCTATCTACCCCCCTAAAAGCTCCTTGGTCTTTCCGACTAGATATAATGGAATATTGGTAATATTACCGTCCTTTCTATATCCCATTTTTGAAAATCTGACTGCGTATAGAGGGTGATTGTCTGCAACATATTTTTTGAAGGTCGGTGCCGATTTATCCTCACCGCCTTTTGTTTCAACAGGAATAATCTCCATGCCGCACTGCAGCACAAAATCAATTTCCCCATTTCTGCTTGAGAAGTATCTCGGCATTACCTCAAACTGCCCCCTAAGCTGCTGCAGGACATAATTTTCCGTCAGCTGGCCTTTGAACTGATAGGTTGACTTTAACAGGATTGCACTGTTATCAATGCCCGCCATCTGCTTCAACAATCCGGTATCAAATAAAAATAATTTAAATTGGTCTAACTTATCAAAGGCAGAGAGCGGATGCTCCAGCTTAGAAACATTATATATCCGGTTTAGCATACCTGCCGAAACAAGCCATTCTATTGCTTCTTCAAAATCTCTGGCTCTTGCCCCTTCTCTCACTGCTCCATACATGAATTTTTCATTTGACTTTGCAAGCTGCGTTACAATACTGCGAAAAACCATAAGGATTCGTCCGCTATTCACCTTACCATTGTGTTTAGAAAAATCGTTTTCGTATACCTCGATCAGTTCACGTTGAATTTGAGCAATTTTAGCCGGGTCTTTATGCTTCAACCAAGAAGAAACACATTCAGGCATTCCCCCTATGATAAGATAATTGTTATAAGCTTCCAACAGTCTATTATGAAAGATTTCCTCTATCTGCTGTTCCTTATGGATACCCTCATAATAAGCAAATAAGGGTGCATCTGTTGCTTCCAAGAACTCCTCAAATGTCAAAGGAAAAATATCTAATAAATTTACCATTCCAACCGGATATGATTTCGGCTTTGCAAGAAGCGTTCCAAGGAGGCTCCCGGCAGCAATAACATGGTACTCATTTGCCTTTTCTTTAAAGTATTTCAGCGCATTTAATGCCTCCGGGCATTCCTGCACCTCATCAAATATGACCAGTGTATCTAATGGATATATTTTCTCCCCGGCAATCATTGACAGCAGCTCAATAATACGCTGCGGATTTTTATTGGTTTCAAAGATTGATTTTAACTCATCTTCTTCATCAAAGTTGAAATATACAAAGCTCTTATAGTAGTTTTTACCAAACTCTTTCATCAACCAAGTTTTCCCAACCTGTCTGGCTCCCTTTAAAACCATTGGCTTACGCTCATCACTTGATTTCCATGCCACTAATTTTTCCATAGCTGTTCTTCTCAAAGTATCCCCTCCTTTTCAAATTTAGTATATCACATTTTTCTTAATATTTTCAATTATATTTTTCACATTTTTTTAATTTTTATAAATGATAAAATCACATTTTTCCGCATTTATATTTAACAAAACCACATTTTTTTATATTTTGTATGCCATAAATGCACATTTAATACCTCACCTTAAAAACCATATAGCATATATAATTACGTAAAAAACGGCTGAACTATAATCAACCGTTTCCTATCAAATATGTGATTTATTTTTTCTCTACTATACAATAGCCAAGGTCTACTAGAAATTCTGTGATCTCTCCTTGTTTATTCTCTACCAGAGCTACCATTCCTCGACCTATGGCTCGCAGTTCTTGTTGCCGTCCCAGCTCCTCTTTATATCGTTCTTTACTTCGTTCATTCACACATTGAATGAATTTTACCTCCTTATCAAAGGCATCTCTCACACTCTCTGTCGGTGTCAGCAACACCCTTAAACAACCTCTTACTTTTCGTGGAAGCCTGCCATTTATTCGCCGAAAGGTTTGAATCGCAGCATAAGGTTTCTTCATAAACGAATAATCCGAGAAAATCATCCAATCTTCCGATAGTTTTTCCTCTTTAGGTATCTCTGGCAAAGGATTTTCTAGTGCCTTCCAGCATTCTTCTATTACTTGATTGGAAAGGCAAAACGTTTTTGCATACCCATCAATAGTAGCAATAGGTATATTATGAAAACACTTCCTACATTCTGATTGCAAATGAATTTCAAACTCAAAAGAATTTTGTTCTATAATACAATCTAAGAAAACCGGTAGCGTAGAAAGCTGCTCCTTGCAAAAATCACAAATATGTTTATTATCCGGCTGCACCTGATACAGAAAGTTCATACCTTCTACACCATAGGTAAACAGCTTTTTCAGAATCAATTCAGGAGAGCTTTTTGTCTGCTTTAGACAATCCAATAATTCTTCTGCCTGCTCCATAGTCATACTTAATTACACTCCTTTCCTGTGCCATACGCATTTCCACTATACGGTTTAAATCATCAATTTTTGTCCATTCCTTACCAACCGATTTACTCCCTCCAACTTAACTCCTCTTTTATCTCTTTTTTATATTTATAATAGGAATTTCTACTAATCCCAAGCAGTTTTATAACCTCCTTATCCTTCAGCATACCGTTAAAGGACAAAGAATACTTATATATTTCTCGCTTTTTTTGCTTCGTACTTTCGTATTCAATTTTTGTACCGGCAGCTCGCCCTATTTGCTTACCATTCAAACGAGCCGTTTCGATTCCCTCAATGGTTCTTCTCCGCAAATCCTTAACTTCCTTCTCTGCCTGCTCAAAGCATATTTTTATCTGCTCCTTTGCAAGAGCCAGCATATATTTGTTTACGCCCTCCAGAATATAATCGACAGTAGTCCCTGTCATTTCAATGCCAGACTCCATTGCCTTCTTGTAGACGCTGGTATTGATATGCGGCTCTTTCAAAAATACCAAATCAATTCCCCTATGATATAATTCCTCATAGGCTGTGAATCCTTCTTCCGCATCCCTCGACATACGGCTGACAGAGTCAAAAACGATTCTGTCCCCTTGTCGGACGTTCTTAATCAGCTTCAGCCACTTTTCCCTTCCTTCCATCTTCGTTCCCGTATAAATCTCCTCAACAATCATTGCTTCAGGATATTCGTCTTTTATATTTCTAATCTGTCTTTCTATATTCTGTTTACCTGTAGAAATCCTACAGTACCCGTATGTTTTCATTTTTGAACACCTCCGAAAACCATCTACTTATACCAACTTTAACGGTCGTTCAAATTGGTATTCTTATTATACATTAAATTTTCGCTTACTTCAAATGATTTTGATACAAAATTCGTTATCCTTTAAAATGGTACTATTTTGAGGTTAATTCTGTTTTTTACTACTTTGAAAATAATCTTTTCAAAGTTAAAAAAATTTTTTCACGAAATCAAGAATTTTAACATACAGTTATTACACGTTTTCAAGAGATTTAATTAGTATGCTAATTAAATCTCCGTATAAGATTTTTCTAAAAAATTTTTATAATTTTTCGATTTCCCCTGAAAAATGAAAAAAATAAGCAGAGATATAAGTATAAAGGCAAAAAAACAACAAGGACATATTTAAGGAGGAATAGCAATGAAAAAAGTATTATGGATTTCCAGACACGAAATGACTACCGCCCAGTTATCCGATCTGGAGCGAATCATGGGAGGAACAGTTAAATTACTTTGCTGGAAGGAGAACGTCCGCAATGTGACAGAACTGATGCCCCTGATCGAACAGGCTGATGCGATTGCAGCAGTGCTGCCGTTACAGATGCAGGCCAACCTGTTAAAGGTAGCAGAAGGAAAACCGGTTCTTCAGGCAGTGGCTGAAAGAGTCCTCTCTGAGACAGAACGAACTTTGGAAGATGGAAGAAAGGAAAGAGAGGTGCAATTCGTTCATAAACGCTGGGAGCAGCTGCTCCGGATTGATGTACAAACCAAAGTGCTGTGAGCTAAGACATTACAAACTGAATAATAATAATCATCAAAAAAAGAGAGTACCCCCACTCTCTTTTTCTTTTATAAAAATCTATATATAATAGGAAGAAACTCATTCTTTTTACATCTTAAATAAATCCGCATGAGTTCCTGTATCAACAAGTGTTAAGGTTATTACCTCACTATCTTTTAGATAAATCAACAGCCAATCAGGTTGAATATGACACTCCCTAAATCCTCGGTATGCACCTTTTAATTCATGATCCCTATATTTTTCTTCTAATGGTATATCTCTTTGAAGCATTGAAACAACATCGTTAAGTTGATTTATATTAAGGCCTCTTTTTTTTGCGAGTTTTAAGCTCTTTTTAAATTTTCCTGTGAGTACCAATTCATAAATCATTAGTCTAAATCCTCCAGTGCATCATAAAAGCTCGTATACCGTTTAGCATTTGGATCTTTACTAATCCTCTTAGCTTCTTCCATTGCTTCTATAACTTCCGGTTTATACTGAGGAATCACTACCTCAAAAGGAAGTCCTCCTCTCATCACACATTGCTTTAAAAATATATTCATAGCACTTGACATATCAATCCCTAATTGCGAAAAAAGTTCCGTTGCCTGTTTCTTTAAGTTTTCATCAATTCTTACTTGCGTAGGTACTGTAGCCATGGTATTGCCTCCTTATCACACATTATTTCTTTTTTTCATTATATTCAAAAATTTATATTTTGTCAATAATTCAGTTTACATTGTAATGCAAATGTATTAAATATGATTATTAGGTTTTTCTTCACATTTCTAATTCTTTTCAATGTCGAACTTTGAAAATATTATTTGCAAAGTATTTCCATTGCAAAACTCTTCATTGATTTTTTCTTTTTCTATGTTATCATAAGTATAAGAAAAGGATTACCGCTTTTGAGCAGGCGGTCAGTCCTGGTTTATAGGAGAAGGCCGTCTAACATCTGTTAGGCGGTCAATTTTTATTTATACCCTGTTTTTACACAGGGCAATAATTGCAACGATAAGAATACTTGTCTGAACTAAAGCAGAAACTGGAGAAAAGGAAATCTGTCAACTTTGAAAATATTTTTTCCAAAGTTTCTTGACTACCTGCCAATAATTAAGTATACTGTAATTGAATTTGTTTTATTTTTTAATAGCGGCAGTCTGTATTTTTACAGACTGCCTTTTTTTGTTGTCTGTAAATTAAAATGAAATGTGAAAAGGAGGTATTAAATCGCTATTTACTAGCAGGGAAAAAAGAGCATTGAAAAGGGAATGAATCAGTCAGATTCGTTTCCGAACTACTGGATATGTTATTATTTAGCATATCCTTTTTAATTTAAGGAGGTTAAATTATGATGACATTTAAAGATTTTACAAAATTTGTAGAAGAAAACATCCCAGCATATCTGACGGGACACTACAAAGGAGCAAAAATCGGTAACATCTCTACACTGAATGGAGTAAGCAAAGAAGGACTAATCATTACAGCTGAACATAGTATGATCACGCCGATTGTCTATCTGGAACCGTTCTATGAGAAATATAGCTCCGGAGAGGTACTTGATGAAATCTTATTGGAGATTGCGAAAGAGTTCAGAGCTGCATTAGATTCTTACAAAGATACTATTGCTCACTTTGCAAGTCCGTTTGATTTTGAAAAGATTAGGAACAGAATTATTCCAAAATTGATCAACGCAGCAGCTAATAAAGAATTATTAGACAATCTTCCACATCGGAAAATTGCAGATTTAGCTGTTATCTATCAGATTTATTATACGATGGATAACGGAATAGGTTCGACACTGGAAATCACGCAGACCCTTCTGGACATCTATCACTTAACGATTGATGAACTTCATCAGTTGGCTGTGCGGAACATGGAAAATATTTTTGAAATGAAATTTATCGGTTTAGTGCAGCAATTAACGGAATTCTTTGCTCTCTCGACCAATCAAGATCCCATGAATTTTACCGAAGTTAGGAATCCTGTTAATGAGCCTATAAAGGTTTTATGTTTGCCAGAATATTCCGGCGGAGCTTCTGCTGTTCTTAGTGAGAAAATAATAAATACAGTCATTGAACGAATGGGTAAAGATTTCTATATTCTCCCCTCTTCTTTAATGGAAGTTCTTATTATTCCAAATGATATTCTCGAAATCAGTGAAATGAAAGAAATTATAAGAACAGTAAATATCGAAGCAGCGAAAAAGGAAGATTTCCTTTCCGACGAAGTTTATGTATATAACACAGAGTCGAAGGAAATTGAACTTGCTAATTTCTGATTTTTTTTACTTTTTTGACTACGGAGGATTGATGAATGAATTTTGAAGATTTACGATGCCATAACCGAAGCTCTAGAGTCATTAAAAAAACAGGGAAAGGTAGAGAAAAAATAGTAAAAACTCGATCTGGTATTATTTGTAACCTTGGCGATTTGGAGGAATCTGACTGGATTGATAAAATGGAAACTTTGATTAAGGAATCAAATGAATGGGATTTGCAAGAACATCTGCGCGAATATGTTGCAGCATTGCCATGGAGCAATCCACGATTAAAAAATTACGATCAAAATGTTCGATTAGATGCTTTAATCCTACATTCGTACAGAATATTCGATGATGAACTCTGGGTTAATTTTATCAACTTCAATCAAAAATACAGACCGGATGCGCTCAAAGATCTTGAATATGTAACTGTAATATCAAAATGCTGCAAAAAACCTTTTCTTGTAACGAAAAAGCAGTTTGAAAGATCACCGCAAATATGTTCTCTTTGTGGACGTTTATCAGAATTTACTGAAATTTCTAACATTGAGAATATAGAATGATTAGTAGGGTCACTATCTAAGATCTCTCTGTTAATAAATAATAATAATTATTATCATTTAAATCAGACGAAATGAGGTGTAAATATTGAAAAAAGTGAATGCACGAGAATGGATTGCCGCTATTTGTGATGCAGTAGAAGATATATTGTCGGAATACGGTATTCAAATTCCCGATGAAGGTCGAAAGGGAGAAGAAAATGAAGCCTGCCTATATGGTCACTCTTATGACCTTGTATCAGATTCAGTTCAGAACATTTTAGAACTGCTTACGGCAGAAATTAAAGCAAACCCTGAAGCCGAGTATGACTTCAATGTCTATTAAATAAGCAAAGAATGAGCAGCGAACAGAGTTACATCTATTCGCTGCTTTCTTTTTAAAGTATTTAACTTTGAAAATAATTTTTCTAAAGTTCACAAGGAGGCGAAAACAAAATGTTAAGTAGTATGGACTTAGAAAAACTTTCTCCCTTTCTTTCAGCGGAGAAAGTGGTAAACATTGAGGTAAAAGACTATGGACAAAAAGGTCGAGAAATAATCATCGAATATCAATCCGGAAAAAAACTTGTTGGGAATTTGGATGAAAGTCCGTTCGTGATGAACGAAGAAAGTGGACTCACTTCGATAGCATCCTACTTTGCAAGAGGAAAATATGGCAGTAGCACATGGCGAGGAAATTGCAGTGGTCTTCTAATAAAAGACCTCCTCCAATTCTATAAACCGGATACATTTGCTGACTTAGCTGTTGGCTCAGGCACATCAATCGAGGTCGCAAAAGCTCTGGGCTATACAAAAACCAATACCGTTTTTTCCGATTTAAACCCGCAATACGGCGGTATTGATCTGAGTGACAGCCACTTAGATTTTCCATTGATGGATTTCATTTTTTTCACCCACCCTATTACGTTTTCCCCGGAAGCTCCATGCCGGTGTATTCCGGTAAAGAAAAAGGAGGAATGTGGGGAGAAGAAATCCATCCAAGGGACGGCAGCCGTATCAGCAACCCAGTGGAGTTTAAGAAATGGTTTGATGCCTGTAACGCAAATCTCTATAAACTGCTGCATAATGGCGGCAGACTTGCAATTTTGATGGGCGATTCAAGGTTTAAAGGTAAATACTATTCGATGTTTAAAAATATGAATTTGTTCGGGGAGCTGGAACAGGTTATCATCAAACAGCAGCATAACTGCATTTCTTCTTCCAAGAAATATGGGAATGCCTTCATACCAATCCAACATGAATATCTGGTTGTTATAAAGAAAAACAGCCCTTATATTGTCCCAATTACAGCAGTTTCTTTTCTCCAAAGAGATATTAGAGAAAGCAAGGTCATTACTTGGGCAGCTTTAATCGCAATGGTACTGGAGGATAACAATGGAAAAATGGCTGCAAACGAGCTTGTTCAGATTATGCAAAAACATCCAAAAGGGAAACACAATCATCACTGCGATGCCAAACTCAGACAGCAGCTGCAAATGCACCCAAAGATGTTTTTCAGAGAAGGTAATCAAATTTGCTTATCTTCTATAAATAAAACATAATCAAAAACCATTTACTTTGAAAATAATATTTCTAAAGTTCATAAGGAGGATTATATATGAGTAGAAAAGCGTATATATTGACGAAAGAAGATGTCCCACAATATATCCGAGCTATCGTTCAAAGACTGAATCCGGTTCTAATGGAATACAGCGATGAGGACGGAAATTGGTGGGGATATACGTTTAGGCTTAATGCAAAGTGGAAATGTGGGTATGAATCTCAATTAGTAAATGACTGTGAAAAACTATTAAAATGGTGCAATAGTTGGTATGCACACGCCAAGTTAATTAAGTATATGTGGTGGTATGACGAAGTCAACACAACCCAAATAAAAGGTTCACACCAACATCAGCGAAAGGCATTGAACAAAGGATGGCAAAATCACGCCTACCTTGTAATATCTGATCCTGTAGCATACAGGTTTGGAAAAGATAACTTTTATCGAGAGAATAATAAAATGAAATAATAATTTCAAAGAAAAAGGAGAGAAATCATATGAAACAGACCTATAAATATCTGTTATTCGTTACTTTTTATGCGGGTAGTGACGCTGAGTGGGATATGGATAAAGGATTGTATCTGCTTGCAGTAGATAAACAATATTCAGAATCTGAAATTAAAAAAATGTTTGAAGAAGTAAATTCTTTGTTAGCAGTTTCTGATGAGATGGACGAAGTTGTGGCTTTCCCTATTTCATATAAAAACGATGGAGCGAACATTGACACACTCGTAAGTGGAGTCGAACGATATACAAACGGCTGCGCACGATTGGTTGAGTCGAATTTCGGAGCAATGGATATTGACAATATTTTTATGCTCCAACAGTGGCAATAGAAAATGTATAAATAAGGAAAATGTTTTTTAGACAAGGTAGTCAAATTTGTTTGGTTTATCCAAGCGATTCATGATATTATTCAACCACAACTTTGAAAATAAAGTTTTTAAAGTATGTCTATAAAATAATTCAGTGATTTATTTCTATCTCTGTGTTAAGATAAATATAAGAAAAGGATTATCGCTTTTGCTCAGGCGGTCAGTCCGTAATAATTGATGGCAGACCGTCTAACTCTTGTTAGGCGGTCAATTTTTATTTATCCCCTGTTTTGATACAGGGAGATAAAAGCTACTACAAATATACCAATTTGAATTTTTCGACTTTGAAAACAATTCTTCCAATGTCTTGACTTTTTTTAAATGATTAGATATACTAAAAATGAATTTTTTGTTTTTTTGATAGCGGCAGTCTGTATTTTTTTACAGGCTGCCTTTTTTTGTTGTCTGTAAAAAATAAAATGTGAAAAGGAGTTATAAAACACACGAAAAAAAGGAGTATAAGAACGATTGAGCGAAAGGCACATCTTTATGCTGCCTTTTTTTGCTGTTAAAAAAGAAAGGAGCTTACTATGGAAGAAAAGAAAAAAAGAGTATTTCTGCTATTACCAGAGATCAGTAAAGAAACGGCAAAGGAGATTAAAATTCCTACGACAAAGGATTGTTACGATGAAAATGCAACTGTATTGATGCTAAATGTGTACGAACACTATCGTACGCTTTATAGCAGACGCAAGGCAACCTGTCTTGCTTTGCAGCTTATCGAAGGATTTGATGAGATATGGTACTACGCAGGATATGGAATTACAGACCCTGTTAAATGTTGCTTGAGAAAAGGAAAGGAATTAAAAATTCCAATCAGAGCTGTTAAAGGAGTAGACTTTAAAAAATCTTTCTCCTGCGCATATCGGTTCCTGAATGAATTCCATCCATCACAGGAACAATCTGAAGAATATTGGAAGAAAGTTGTGCATGACTTAGGAGTCCACTCATCAAGGAACCCACTTATAGGACACCTTCTGGTATCGATCATGAGCTACTTAGAAGCTGTCTATAGAGGTGAATTGCCTCCTGTAGAAGCAGATAATAAATTTAACAAAGAGCTGCGCTCTGCATTAAATTTTGCTATTTGGGCGGATAAAAATGGTTATATATTTGATGAGAATGGTGTTAATCCCAAAAAATTATCTACAGAGCCGACTCCGTTATTGGAAGCATTGTTAGATGGATACTACAAGTATCATTTAGAAAAACAAAAAATTTTAAGTGAAAATAAGATAGAAAAAGAACAGGAGTGACTGACTATGAAAAAGAAAGAAATGATTTCAAAATTACTGCGTTATAACGGCATAGGTGTGCGTGTTATTACAATTACGGGATTCACTGATTACTTATTCTATGAGGATTTTACCGATGAAGAAGGAAATGTGAATGATGGCATCAGCCGGGTCTATAAGCACTTTTCTCATGGAGAACAATTAGTATTTTACTCCAACAAATGGGCAAAACAAATAATGTTCAAACAGTATCTAAAACATTATTACGCTCTGGAGAAAACTGCTCTGCTGTATCCGGATGATAACGCTATACAGGAGAAATGTGACCAATTTCATGAATTTTTAGTTGAAACTTTAGTACGATACACAGGATTCTCTGACAGAAAGGCAAAACGTCAGATCCTGCTTAACGCTATAAGTTACAATAAATTCAAGGAAAAGGTGGGTTAAGAAATGGCACATAAGAAGAAATCAGCAGAAGCAATCAGGAACGAGGTCAACGAAGCCTATGCCGAGCTTGAAAATGGTCTGCAGGAGCTTATGACTTCTGAAAAATATCTTGATTTTCTGAACACAATGGCAGAACGTCCGAGATACTCATTCAATAACACAGTTCTTGTGTACCTGCAAAAACCGGATGCAACATTTCTCGCAGGATACGGAAAATTCCGAGAGACGTATGGACATCAGGTGATACAGGGGGAGAAAGGTATTAAAATCTTTGCTCCCATTATCCGCAAGAAGAAGAATAACCTGATAGAAGGAGAAATAGAAAAAAGCAAAGACAATAAGGAAGAAAAAGAAGAAGAAACAATAGTTGGTTTTCGCATGGTAAAAATATTTGATATTTCCCAGACAAAACCAATCATGGAAAAAACAGAAGAAGGAAACGAAATTCCTTGTAAAAAGGCTCAAAAACTGATTGATAGCTTATCATATTTAAAGATGGTCAATCTATGGGCAGAAGATGAGGAATTTCAAGAAGAATTATTAGCTGCCGCAAAGGATATGATTGATATTCCCGTAAAGGAGAAAGAATTAAGTCCTGATTTAGGCGGCTATTTTCGTTTTCAAGATAAGGACAACTTACACATCGTCCTCAACAACAAATTTGGTATTACTAGCAGATTTACAACGCTGCTACATGAATGGACGCATTATCATCTACATAATCCATTTAAAAAAGAAACAGAATGGATAACAGAAAAATTCAAAAAACAGGATAAAGAAATTCAAGCTGAATCTGTTGCCTACATAGTAGCAAAGCATTTCGGAATCGATTCCAGTCCTGAGTCATTCAAATATGTAGCATCCTGGTCTAAGGAAAAAGACATCAAGGATCTAAAGACTTCCATGGAAATTATCCAAAAAACTGCAGCTACATTTATTGAGTTAATAGAAACTCGATTGGAAACAGAAGGATTTGCATTAAAAATTCATGCTTGAGGGTATAAGAGATAGGACTATATGGTTCTATCTCTTAGTTTTAAACTTTAGAAATATTATTTTCAAAGTACCAAGAAAGAAGGGCAAAAAAAAATGAAACAAAACAAAAAACAGCTATTTGCTATATTACTTATTACGGCAATTATAAGTGGGTTTATCATATACACCATATATTCTATTAAGCAAACAACAAGCAAAGAAAAAGATGAGAATAAACCCAGAACTACATATACAACGGAGCAGCTCCCAGAAGAAACATATAGAAACCCAGAAACGCTCCATATACTTTTTGAGAAAATGAGTGGTCTGCAACTCGATAATGAAGTGCAAGAAAAAAAGTTAACAGTATACAAGTATAAATTCACACCTGACGATGCTAATCAGGACAGTGATATATTTTTAAAATTCGGAAAAAAACTTCAAGAAAATGGTTATGAACACATATCCGAAACCGCCGACAGCGATGGATATAAAAATCAGTTTGAATTATACTATGATAAAATACACTTCATGATTTATACAGAAAGCTCACCAGATACAGTTAAACTTTCCATCTTAAATTATAATGATAATAATGAAATATGAAAAAAGCACCTAAAAAGGTGCTTTTTTTTAACTCTAATCCAGCTTAGACAAAATATCCTACCCATGGATGATGAACCAAGCAGGGGGGGAAAGTTTACGGTGTCAAACCCCACCCAAAAGATTAGAATTACGCCCAGAGCAATGAATTCGTCAATCATTGCTAATTATTATTATACCATAAAAATAGTAAAAAGTAAAGCAAACTAAAGGTTTCGATACTCAATCTATCATAGCACTTTGAAAAGAATCTTTCCAAAGTAAAAATAGACACTAAAAAAAGACCAAAGCCTGAAAACTTTAGAAAAAAACAAAATAAAAATGAAAAATTAAGCCAAAGGATCAAACCCTAAGCCATTCAACCAATCTAAACTACTCTTGTCAGTCACAAAACTTTGGAGTTTTGCAGTCGGAGAAATGAGGTTAGTGGTTATATTTTGGGATTTTGGAAATAATATATTATTTTTACGACAGTTTTGTCTATAGGGGGGTGTAGAAGAACAACGGATGAGTATGCCGTTGTTAGTTATGCCTGTTTGCTCATATTCGTCAACGATTCGGATTCTGCGTTCGAGAATTTCTTTTTTGTCAGATTTTATAATTTCTATGGTAATATAAAGGAGTTCCCGGAGTTTTCTGAGCCAACGAGTAATGGTACGAGGAGAAACATGGTGGAGCTTTGCCAGGTAGGCGTTTGTAGCATAGCAATAGCCTTTTTTCTTCACCAAATCAATAATGTCAGCGAGAAGCATTCTTTCGTTGTTGGAAAGACGTTCATCAAGACGAACAGCTTCGGAAAACTGTAAAGAATTTTTATAAAAGAGCGGACTTGTAGTCCGACTAGACTGCGAGTGTAAACGAGTAGCATTATCTTTGCAAGTGAAAAGAATGCCACTCTTAGAAAAGTAGCGTTTCATTATGTACCTCCGATTATATTGTGTAATGTTATTTGAGTGTAAGGCGAGTAATTGGATAGATTACTCAGTTTTTTTTACTTGGTAGTGGATAGCTACCGTAAAACCGCAGTGGATAGCTGCGATATTGTCGGCTGTGGATAAGTGCCAACCGGATAATCAAAGAAAAGCAAAAAACACAGCTTTTCTGTGGATATCTTTAGAATAATGGAATTATTGATATTTGTCAATAAAAATTTTTATGGATATATCAATAGAAAAACATATAGAGATAATATTAGAGAAAATAATGTAAAAAAATAAATAAAAAAAGCAACAGAAAAGTTGTTGACATTTCTGTTGAAATATGATTTTCGTTACTGTATAATAAAAGAATCTGATAGTAAGAGAAAGGAGCGATATATAGTGGCTGAAAAAAGCAGTATATTTGAAAAAGTATCGGCAGAAACAGTTTCGTTGTCAATTTCGTTACCGAAAGAGATGAAAGCGACTTTACAGGAAAAAGCCAAGGAAGTTGGCTTATCTTCATCGTACTATTGTCGAAAGATTTTCGATATTTACTTAGAACATGAAGATGAGATCATTGCTCTTGCCGAGGGCAGGGCAAAAGTTGTAATTAAGAATGAAGAATAAAGAAGGAAGTGAGGCAATGAAGGTTATTACGGTATACTCTGCCAAAGGTGGCGTTGGCAAAACAACGACATCCATCAATTTGGCTGCAGCATTGGCCCACAGTGATAAAAAGGTGTTGCTTATTGATGGTGACTGGCAAGGCAATACAACCTTTGGTCTTGGCGTAGACCCAAGGGATGTGAATCGTGTTGCATTAGCCGACCTGCTGGTAGCACAAATAAACAGCCCAGATAAAACAGCTGAGTTAATAGAAAACAATATTATAAGTTTAGAAGATGAAGGTATGGATTTGATACCCACAAATCCTTTAATGAACAATGCAGAGTTCAGAATGCTAATCTCTCATCCGGATAACTGTTATGCAATGTGTGAACTGTTATCCCATGTGGATTACGATTATGTAATCATAGATACGCCCGCAGCACTCGATGGATTTTTAGATTTGGCAATGATGGCTTCGGACAGCGTTATAATTCCAACTGAAATGGAGTTTTTCAGTTATGATGGATTGGAAAATTCGTTTAATATTATCAATGTGAAAAGGGAAAGATTTAACCCTGAATTGAATATTGTAGGAGTGCTTTTAAATAAAACAGGCAGCTCCAATCGTGCAAGGCAGATTAAAGAATTGATCGTAGATTATGCAGAAACATCAGACATTCATGTATTTCAAACAGAAATCCCTCGGAGAGAAGTTATTCATGACTGCTCTGGAGAACAGGTCAGCATTTTTCAGAAAAGAAGCAAAGTAAAGCAGAATTATCTTGATTTGGCAAATGAAATTATTTGTTTATTAGAAGAAAACGGAAAGGAGGAAAATTAAAGATGGCACAAAAAGATTACAGTAAATTCAAAAAATCTATGCCACATAATAATTCGGCTGGCAAAAGCAAGTTGGATGCTTATGATATTAACCTGCCTTTTCGTGGAAATACAGATGGCGTTGAAATAAAAAGTATTGCAACACATTTGCTTGTACCGTTTCAAGGTGAGACACCCTTTGCATCTTATGCCGGAACGGAAAAATTTGAGACATTGGTAAGGGATATAGAGGAGAATGGTATTTTAACACCAATCATCGTAAGAGCTAGGGAAAATGGAACCTATGAAATTCTCGGCGGCGATCATCGTACAAAGGCGGCTAAAAAACTAAATCTGGCCACGGTGCCTGCTGTAGTATATCCAGTTGATACAACGGATAATAAAGCAATGCTAATTCATATAAATACCAATATTCTCAACGGTAGGGATGAACTTTCCTTTCTGGAAAAGGTTCATGCTATGGTTGAGTATGAAGCCTCTTTGGAGAAGCAGCAGGGAGCAAGAACAGATAAAAAGGAAAAGGCTGAAAAATTTGACCGTTATCAGCAGCTAGCAGATGTATTTCATATAGGGAATAAGACTACGGCAATCCAGTATGTAAAAGCCGGTAAGGAAATGCCGGCGGATATTCTTAAAATGATAGATTCTGCAGAAACTACATTCTCTGCGGCTTATAAGATCATGACTCAGCCAGACGAATCTTTCAGAGAGGAACTATATACATATCTCCGAAACGGGAATAAATTGTCAATACGCATGATTGATGATCTGGCAGCAGAATTCCAAGTGAGAACAGAAAAGTCGGAGGAACAACCGGCTCCGGTTGTTACAGAGCCGCCAGAGGAAGAAAGTCCATACAGTGGATTCCAGCCGATTACAGAATTTGATACATCTGTGGTAGCAAAGCATGAGGATGCAGTAGTTGAGAAACAAGTAACAGGTTCTGCGGAAACAAAACCAAAAGAAACAACTTTTAAAGCTGATGAATTTGATAAGGTCATCAGTAAGAGTAAAAAGAAAAAGGTTGTGACATTGAAGGTTGAGAAGGCACTTATTCCTGATCGGTTTTTAAACCTGAATGATGAGGAAAAATCCAACCTCATTATTTCCTTACTTCGCAGCTGGGAAAATGATTATTGGGGGAAATAACTTTGGAAATATAATTTTCAAAGTATATCCATCGAATTATATTGACAGAATAAATATGCTTGAAGTATACTTAGGATGAATTTGTTTTTTTAATAGAGGCAGTCTGTATTTTTTTACAGACTGCCTTTTTTTGTTGTCTGAAAAGCACAAGTAAAAAGGAGAATAAAACCAAAAGGAAAAAATGGGCGTTAAGTCCATTTTTTTATTGGAAAGAAAGGAGCGAAGAATAATGAAAAAGCAAGGCTGTTGCATGAAAGGGCAAATTGACTTATTTACTTGGTACGATAGAGAAGAACGTGCTGAGAAAAAGTTATACCGCAAGGTGAGCAAATGGCAGTCAGTTATGCCGTTTCGTCTTTTGGTTTTTCAAAAGGCCTATGTTGCACTGAAGAAAAGTGGAAAGATTGCCGGAACCGATATTCTGGAGTTTCGACAGTTTGCAAGTTTTGAAACTTATGAGAGTTTGTATTTAAATGCACTCCATAAGGTATTCAAATATTGCAGAAAACGTGTGAGAAACCCGGAATTATTAGAAATTCTTACAGATGCTTACGAAGCTGAATACGACTGGATGTGTCAGCGTTTTCAGACATTTAAGGAAGCAGAGTAAAAATTTCAGAGGATACTTTGAAAATATTTTTTTCAAAGTGAGGAAAAAACTTTAGAAATATTATTTCCGAAGTTGGGAAAAAAGGAGGAAAAATTTTATGGCAACCAATATCAGAGACGGTTATATGTCTCCTCAAGTATGGGTGGCAAAGCGAGAACAAAAGGTAATTGAGATTTTGGATCGTTTGGTTCCGGCTCGTGTCGAATATGCAGAAAACATATTCGCAGGGGAAAAGTACCTCGAAAATGGAATGGTCAAAAGGGAGTATGCTCTTTTGACTATGGTTATCTGCGAGGGGAAGGGAACTGAACGGAAACAGGTTCGATTTAATTTCAGCCCGGATAATTTCTTTGCGCTTCGCAGAGAGTGTGAGCCGTCGGTCTATGCGGGCCGAAGCTACCGGAAGGCATTTATCAAAAGAAATTGCAACAATGGTGAATTAAAGATTCGTGCTGTCACAATTACTTTTGAACAATACCAGAAGGACAGAGAAGGCAATATAAAGACCAGTAAGGATGGTAAACCTATTGTAGCTGAATACCCTTGGTTCATCGGTATTTCGGAAGAAACTGGTATAGCCGATGAGACAGGAGAAAAATTTGCAGGAAAGAAAACAAAAGTGCAAAGTTTTATTAAGATGAGTTCGGATGAATACCAGAGTATGATTGACAGCACCTGCAGGTATATTGATGTGTTTGCAATGGCGTTTGGTGTACCACTTTTGAGAGAAAAAGCGAAGATAGCACAGAGAAAGAGAGAAGAATATGAGAGAAAAAATCATTGAATGAGGTGAGGAAAATTTGAAAATGGTAGAGTATTTTGGATTTTACCAAAGGACTGTATACAGCAACGGAGAGTATTCTGTTGCTGTTTTTTCTAATGCTGAGACAGGAGAAACATTTAAAGTATGCGGCGAAGGCATTCCGACAGCGAAAAAGATAAAATACCATTTTATCGGTGAGATGCAGACTTATAAGAAAACAGGAGAACAAACCTTGAAAATGTCCGATTATGAAATTGCAGAGTTGGACAATGAAAGTTCTTTTGTAGAGTATCTTGCAATGCCGCCGATACGGTTAGGGCGGCTACAAGGGAAAAAGATATATCGTTTGTATAAGGAGAATGCTATTGCAATGCTTGATACGCAGCCGGAGGCTGTCTATGAGGCTGTATTCAAGCGGTTAAGGAATGGACAAAAACGATTCGATGAATTTATCGAATTATGGCAAAGCCAACGTAGTTTGCTAAAAATTACATCATTTTTAGTTCGATACGGCATCAAACGGCGTGATGTTGTTAAGCTGAATGATGCTATCAGAATGGAGAAATATGACAGTCTTGGAGAAGCAATTCGGTCTAACCCATATTTCCTGATGAATGTGCAGGGTGTCCATGTTGATATTGCTGTATGTGATGAAATTGCGAAAAAGCTGAAATTCCCGCTGAATAGTCCAGAGCGGATTAAAGCTGGCATGAAATATGTCATTCGGCGAGCAATGCTACAGGGTGATATGTTTATGTATTGCTTTGGACAGCGTAGCTTGGTTGAAGAAGTGTCAGTGTTTTTATCTGTAGCTGTAAATGAAGTGGCTGCTGTGCTAAATACCAGACCGGAGGGATTTGTTCTGGAGAAGGATAAGCAGCAGGGCAACTACAGAATTTATCTCGATTATGCGCATGATTGGGAGTCAGGACTGGCGAAAAGTATCTTTCGGATTATAACGAAATCCATTGAACCAATTATGCCTGAAAAGGAGATAAATAAGTTTATCGAGAACTACCAGAAGGAAAAAGGAATTGAGCTTGCAGAAAAACAGAAAGAAGCAATAAGAACGGTATCCAACAGTGTAATCACAATTATCACAGGGGGAGCAGGAACAGGTAAAACAACCAGTTTAAACGCAATTCTTGCTATGCTCCATGCAGTTGGTATGGATAATAACTGTTTATTGGCATCTACAGGGAAAGCAAGCCAGCGAATGTCTGAGGCAACAGGCTATCCTGCTACAACGATACATAGCTGTATTGCCTGCGATGATAATAATGACAATGGATGCAGTTATAGCCATGATATTATCTGTGATGCTCTGGTAGTCGATGAATTTTCAATGACTGATTGCAGAGTAGCCTATTTGCTTTTTTCGGCGATTACGGATTGCGAACGCATTATTATCGTTGGTGATGTAGAGCAGCTGCCTTCCGTAGGTGCAGGTAATGTGCTGCGAGATATGATTAACAGTGGTCGAATCAGTGTGGTGGCTTTGGACGTTATTCAGCGTCAGGCACTGGATAGTCCTATTGTTTGTAACGCACAGAAAATTTTGCGAGGAGAGAGTGATTTGGTTATAAACGATAAATTTCGCTTTATCCATTTATCTAATCCCGCAGAAGCCGGAAAGTACATCGTCAATCGGTATGTTGAGCTGGTGAAGGAATATGGCTTGAATTATGTGCAGATTTTATCCCCGATGAAAAAAAGGGATGGTGGCACTATAAAGCTGAATGAGGAAATACAGGAGAAATTGCTCCCGACAATTAAAAAAGAGCGATTCCGGCTTGGTGATAAGGTCATGAACACGAAAAATAAGCATGATCTGGATTTGAATAATGGCGATATTGGATATATTACCAAAATTTCAGACGGTGAATATACCATTGAGTTTGATGGAGAACGGACAATCACGTTTTCATCGCATGAAATGGATTCCGTAGTTCTTGCTTATGCTATTACGGTTCATAAAAGCCAAGGTTGTGAGTTTCCTTATGTGATTATGCCGATCCTGGATAATCAAGACATCCTGCTGTTCCGTAATTTACTGTATACGGGCGTTACAAGGGCAAAAGCTAATATTGAACTGGTAGGCTCTGAGGAGATGCTAAGGAAGGCAATAGACACTGTAAAAATTGCAGACCGCAAAACAACACTTGCAAAACGTCTGCAGTTTGCCGATGTTTTATGTCGGCCAAAGCAGAGAAAAAAGAGGGTTGAAGAAGAAGGAATCCAGATCGAATTGCCTTTGGGCAATATAAGCTGAGAAAGGATATAATTATGGAAAAAGTGAGTATTCAAAAGTATCTGAGTGAGAAAAAAAGTATTATGAACGGACAAAAATATAAAGAGATCCTTCATCTGCACGAAAATGAGGATTTCACAGAGTATCGAAGGGAGGATAATAAAGCCTCCTTCTTTGAAAAAAGAAGCGAGGGACAAATTGAATTCTGGACTTCAGAAGAAAGTACCAGACGGATTTGTGTTGGTTATGAGAAGCTTAAAGAGATGGAGAAGAAAGAACAGCTGTATAGAAATCGCAAAAGGGTAATCAAAAGAATGTATGGGTTAGTCTATTTCTTTGCGGATTCCATGCTTAATGAGGAAGAAGCAGGTAAAAGCGAAGAAGCTGCTTTTGAGAAAGAAAGCGAAGAAAATCCAGATAAGTTAATTATCCATCTTGGCACACACGAATCGAATGCGAATGTTATGAAACAATGCTTAACAGATTCCAGAGACATTATTAAATTTTTAAGAAATGAAAAAAATGATGTTGAAGAATGGCAATTACGAGGTATTAACGCAATGTTTGATTCGTGTAATGAGGAGAATATTGTTCCGTATGACCTGCCTTGGGCTATCCATGGTGTTTTGTGTATGGATAGTGCAGCTGCAGAATCTTCTGCAGATTCTGTCAGAGAAGGATAAGTGAATATGGAGCATGCTTATCCCAGCAAAATGTAGTGTTGTGGGAAAAAGGTTTTTTTTAGGCGATTGCCGGATAATGAAACTCGTCGGGGAATATCTCCGACGAGTTATTGTTTTATAGTGTTTCAGCCAGAAAACTGATTTTTTTTAAATGCTTGCTGTTTTATGTTGGGTGGTTGCTCTGCTTGTGAGTATTTTCAAATAATGTTATACTATGGCTATAAGGAATAATTAAAATTAGAAAAGTGAAACTTTTAAGTATAGAGGATGTTGATATAAAATGTGTAAAAAAGAAAAATTTATGGAGTTTATATTGGAACGGTTTCAAATAGAGCGTAAAAAGTTCGACCGTTCCGGTGTGTATGCCTACACGCAAAGAATTTTAGCATACAATTCTAACAAGATTGAGGGCAGTACATTAACAGAAGAACAGACGGCTTCTTTATTTGACAGCGGTATTTTGCCAAAGACCGATGATTTTTATCGTGCAAAAGATGTCGAGGAAATGAATGGTCATTTCCTGATGTTCAATAGAATGCTGGATACACTGGAAGAACCCCTGACACAGGAGCTGATTAAAGCGTTCCATTACGAATTAAAATCCGGTGTATTTGAGGATCGTGCAAATGGGTATGCTATTGGTGACTATAAGAAGCGTCCAAACATGATTGGAATGTATACTACCGTTAAACCGGATGCAGTAGCAGATGAAATGGAGAAGCTGCTTGCTTGGTATCATACGCAAAAGGTTGATTTATCTGTGCTTGCAGAATTTCATGGGAGATATGAAAGTATCCACCCGTTCCAAGATGGCAATGGCAGGACAGGAAGGTTGATTTTATTTAGAGAATGTTTAAGAAACGGCATTATTCCGTTTGTAATTGAGGATACCAACCGGCACGAATATGTAGAAGCTCTGAAGGCGTATCGTGAGAACGATTGCGAAAAGTTAGTCGCTCTTTTTCGGAAAGAGCAGGAGTTTTATTGTAATAAGTGCAGCTACTTTTTTGAATAGAGAATGATAGCCTTTTTAGTTGACAAATGTATGAGTATTGATTTATACTAAAAATGAATTTTTTGTTTTTTTAATGGAGGCAGTCTGTATTTTTCACAGACTGCCTTTTTTTGTTGTCTGTAAATAAAAATAAAATGTGAAAAGGAGTGTATGAAAATGGAAGATTTCAACAAAGGTTTACTGTCTGGAAGAATTTCTAAAAAAACAGTAAGAAGGGTGAACAGCAAGAGTGAAAACAATCCGCAATTTGCGATTGCGAACATTAACCTTGCCGTAAACTACTATGATAAGTCGGAAAAAGCTACAAAAGCACTATATTTTCCTATCAAAATCGTAGGGCAGCAGGCTGAGTATATCGAGAAATATCTCGATGTAGGTGACGAGCTGTATGTCACAGGCGAATGGCGGCCCAACGAGTGGACAAGCAAGAATGGTGAAAAGCACAGAGAGATTTATCTTGAAGCCAGAGAAATAAAAGCTGGTCGCAAGAAAAAATCAAGTACAGAAGGCGCTTCTGCGGAACAGAAAGAACAGATTGCTCCAGCAAAGAGCAAGGATAGAAACTATAACGGGTTCCATCCAGATGATGAGCTGGAAGATGATGAACTGCCGTTCTAAATTCTAGCTTGAAAAAAAGAAGATAAAAAGATTGAGAAAAAGGGAGAAGAAAAGCTCTCTTTTTTTAATGCAAAAAAGGAGGTATGAAGATGGCTTATATTTTTATCACGGACATTACGAGTATGTCAAAAGAAGTCTGGAGACAGGAGCGAAAAAAAGGTATCGGTGGCTCTGATGTAGGAGCAATTCTTGGTGTAAACAAGTTTCGTTCTGTATCGGATGTCTATTACGATAAAATCGGGGCAAAGATGATAAGAAAAGAAACAGAGAAATCTAAAATCACTCTGCAGATTGGCAACAGCTTGGAAGAAGTTGTTGCGGAAGCGTTTCAAGACCGCTATCCATCAATCGAGGTACATAGTGATAACGCTATGTACCAGCATGAGAAGTACCCATTTGCATTGGCAAATATCGACCGTAGGCTGATTTTGCCAGATGGAACGAATGCAATTTTAGAGTGTAAAACTCTAAGCAGTGCTGCGGAATGGGAAAGTACAGATTTCTGTAAAGGTATTCAAGGCAAATGCCCTTTATCCTATGAATATCAGGTGCGACACTATATGGCTGTCTTAGATTTGGACTTGGCCATTATAGTGGGATTGGATTTGCTTACAAAAAACCTGTATGTTGTCTACGTTCCAAGGGATACCGAAATCGAAAATAAGATGTTGGCTGCAGAAATGGAGTTTTGGTATTTTGTAGAGAATAAAAAAGCTCCTGCTGTAAACAGTTACTTCAATCGGCTTTGTACAGAGATTAAGGCGGATGCCTTCAAACGATTTTACGGAGCCAATAAGGATGCTGTGTATGAGATTAGATTTGAGGATGAGATTGCGATGTTTAATGCAATAAATGAGCTTAGCATCAAACAGCAGTTTCATGCTGCAGAAGCAGAAAAGGCGAAGGAAGAAAAAGAAGAAATTGCAATGCAGATGTTCCTGCAGTGTGAGAAACGGATGCTTGTAAAGCCGAGTAAGATTGTTTTAAACGGCAGTGCAAACGGAATGGCTGTTTCGCAGTATGTTTCTCTGACGGATGCGGTAGCAGCAACATTTGATGTTCCGCAGTTTGTTGAGAGCTATAACAGTCAAAACGAACAAAAGCTGTCCAAGGATATTGATGAACAGACGGCAATCTTAATTTGCAGTCACTCTATGCCGGATAAGTTGGGACACTATACAACGCTCAGCGAGAAGGGTGGAGCAAGATTTTACTTTGGAAAGAGGAAAATCAAGGCAGAAAAAAGGAAGGCAATAAGTAAAAAGGCATAAAGAATGGACTTTGGAAAAAATATTTTCAAGGTTAGGAGAAACGAATATATGAATACACTATATCTTTTATGCGAGTTAGGCGATGAGCATTATACTGAGCCTGTTTTTACAGTGTTTCAACACCAAAAAGAAGCGTTTGTTCATGCAATAAAAGCTTGTCTTAGCAATGCAAAAGATAATGATTTTACAATAGAGATTGAAAGTCAGGAACGAGTATCCGTTAAATTTGGTAGCAGTAATTTCTATGTTACCGAAGTTAAGGAGTTCGATTCTACAAAGGGAGATTATATGCTCGTATGGCATCATGCGTATGATGGAGTAGGATTTGATATTGACTATACTGGATCGTATGAAGAATGCAAAAATAAAATGAGAGAACGTGTTAAAGAAACACAGGAACAATTTCAATGTGAATTGGAATGGGAAACTGGTGTTCAGGCGTGTATTGATACAGGCAATGAATGGGAGCTTTGGACGATTATAAATAGTGCCAATGGATAACCATCAGGAAAGATTATGAATGAACTGCTCATAAGTGAGCGAAGAATGAAAGGAGAAAAAAACAATGGAAGAAAAGAAAATGAAATTAGACCTCAAGCAGTTTGAAAATGTAAACTATTTCAACGGTATTGACAGAGGAAATCTGGTTATTCAGGGGGATATGGATATTTATGTCCCTCATGTGATTCGTCAGCTGTGGTTCCGCAGTACTTATCCGAAAGGACAGATTAAGACTAAGATGCTTAATACAATGGAGGACTTGGCGGTACATAAGTATTGCTTGTTTGCTGCAGAGGTATATGATAACGAGCAAACACTTCTTGCTGTTGGCCATGGTTCTGCAAATGTGGAGGAGGATAGTTTCTTTGAAGCTGCGGAACGTCGTGCGGTAAGCAAGGCGCTTGCAAATGCAGGTTTTACATGGCATAATGGGAATTTTTGCAATGATGATGATATTGCAAAAAATCAAATGAGCATTTACAATAAATACATCACAATGGGTAATTTTGATATTACCGATCAGACGGTTAAAATGCTGTATGATGATGCATTGGTATCTGTTTTGCCGGAAGGTTATGGCATAGCAACCGGAAAGCCGATTGCTGCCATGGATAAACTCCAGTTGGCAAACATTGCACAGAATTACGGCATTATTGCCGAAGGTGATCCATTGGTTAATGCAAAAATCAAATTTGTTTATATGTATCAGTTGATGGAAAATGAAGCAAAAGCACCTGAGAAACCCGCACAGGAACAGACTGAATTGGAGCAGAGTTCCAAAAAAGAAAGAAAAAAAAGACGTAGTAAGAATAACAAACTTGATTCTGCTCAGCCCGAAGAATCCGAAAGGCTGAAGGAAGAAGCGTCCAATCAGTTTCCTAATGTGGAGGTAAAAGATGAAACAGCGGAGAGTGAAGTAGTGCCGGAACAGGATTCTCCGGTAAATGAAGAAAATACACCTGAAGTCCATGAAGATGAGCAGCAGTCTGAAACAGTGGAACAGGCTGAGCCTTCTAATGAGCCGGAACCCAATACAGAATTTCCGAACGGATTCGAGGCGGCGGAAGATGAAGAAATGCCACCTTTTGGTGATGAAGAAGATGAGCAGGAAAATTTTACAGTAGAAGATGAAGTAGACGAAAACTTTTTTGATATGGATATCGAAAAAGAAATCCATAAAGAAAAGGTATTAAAAGAATGGGGATACTCCAGTGAGGAAGCAATTTGTTCCGACTGGCAGGGACACCTGAAGAACGTTCGTGAGAAGTATAGAGAATTATCTAACAGCACTCCGGAGGAGGTTCAGAGATTTATTGAAAATATCCCTATTTTCGATAATTTCTTGGACATGGATCAGTGTGATAAGGATACAGTAGTCCTTTTGGGCGATTATTTAAATGCACACAAGGATGATGTAATAGCTGCCTTGGATGACGGGAGATTCCCTATTCCAACATTGAGAAAACCTGCTACTTGGTATGCAGATTTTGTGTGGGATAATTTTTAATACGGAAGTTGAAGTATAAGGTGGTGTAAAGGGTGAAACCAATATATGAAATTATGCATGGAGACAGAAAGGTAGCATGGATTGATACGCATGGGCATTGCAAAGTGTATTATAAGAGTTTTATGCCCTTTAGCCTGTATCTTGAAGAAACAGATAACGATATAGATACCCTAGTAAACAATGTTACCAATTTTCAATATTGGTGTGCCTGCAGGCTTATTACGTTAGATCGCCAGTATGCAAAAGCAATCTTAAACAGTATTGGTGCATTACAGGCATTTACAGATAAGGAACGTGCAGAAATTGCTCTGTCCTATAGGTGTCTATCCTTAACCGATATTTATTGGGTACGCCGGAAAAAAGAAAAAACATCCTTTGCCGAAGTAAATTTATATGAGAATCATTTAGAGAATGCTTTGGTGGATGTGTCATTGAAAGGAAAACAGCTTACGATTCAAAATAAACATTTAGAAAATGAATTTGCAAAGGATCTTTCTACGAATGGATGTTTTCCAAAAGCTTGGATCAGAAAAAACGGTCATTTCCAGCTTTACAAAGGCGGCGGAAGGGCAGTTGTCGAAAATGAGGTTTTAGCGAGTAATATTTGTCAGTGCTTTGACTGTAAACAAGTTATATACACGTTGGGGCAATATGACGGGGAACTCGTATCTGTCAGTGATATTATGACATCAAAAGAACAATCCATAGTATCTAGGGAGGCATTTGAGATTTATGCTGTAAACAAAGAAATTGATCCAATGAAATACATTTTACAGCTGGATGCCTATTCGTTTTATATGATGAATATTTTGGATTATCTGGTAGGCAATGTAGATCGGCATTGGGGAAATTGGGGCTTTTTGGTTGATAACCGAAAGAATAAGCCGCTTTCCTTGCATCCATTGATGGATTTCAACCAGTCCTTTCAGATGTATGATACGATAGAAGGGGCAAATTGTCAGCCGATGTTGCCTTTGGTTATCTCTCAAAAGGAGGCTGCGATTGATGCAGTAAAAAAAATCGGATTGCACCAAACCGCAGAGATTGATTCGGCATGGTTTGGTGGAAAAGAAAAGGAGTATGATATGCTGATGAAAAGATTGCATATTTTACAGTCACTTAAAGCGTAAGGGAGGCTTTCTGAATGGAATACAGAAGCATTAAAGAATTACTAGACGCTTTTTGTCCTGATATGGAGTATCGTCCGGTATCTGGTGGTAATCTTAGGCTTAGCCGATGTCCATTTTGTGGCGGGAAGAAAGCTTATATCAATCCAAAGCCATCAGTAAATGGATTTATTTGCTACAGTGGAAAATGTGGCAAACAGCTTGGATTCATGTCATTATACAAAGAGCTATCCGGACAGAACGATGCTAAATATCCGGATGCAGTAGCTTTTATCGACGGAAACCATTCAGAAGCAAAGTCTTATGAGCAGGCATTGCCAGAGGTGCATGAGGAAACTCGTGCATCTCTGGCCCAACGCCATAAGGTATACAGTAAAATGCTGTCACTGCTTACGTTGGATGATGAAGATAAAAGAAGCCTGCTAAAAAGAGGATTAAAAGAAGAACAAATTACAAAATTGGGGTATAAGAGCTGCCCCACAAAAGAAAAAATTCCGGAAATAGTAAATGCACTGGAACAGGAAGGATTAAACCTTTCCGGTGTTCCGGGATTTTATAAGCGTTATGGGAAAAATACCATGATGCTTGCAAATGGTTTTTTTATCCCATTTCGTAGCTTGAATGGACAGATTCAAGGCCTGCAGATTCGCAGGAACGGTGATGAGAATGTTGAAATCACGCAGGACATTGATTTTAGTGATACAGCGGATTATGTTATTCGTGTTAAGAATAACAATCAATATCCGCTTGTACTGCAGATCATAGATGAAATTCCTTCAGGTGCGGTTGTTGAAAATAAAAAGACAACAGAGGGCTATGAGTTAAAAGAACCTAATATTATCCGATGGGAACATTATTTCCAAGTGGATGAAGAAAAGGTTTTTGCTTATTCCTTGCACACTTCGGTGCTGCTAGAAACAAAACCAAAGGCTATTGTATATCCAAGATACATCTGGTTTACCAGTGGGAATAAAAACGGCGGAACGCCTGCGACAAATTTTGTACACTTTGTAGGTAAACTCAATGAGGTGATGTATCTCACTGAAGGCGGTCTAAAGGCAGATGTTACATACTGTCTGTCTGACCGAAAAAAGAGTTTTATTGCTGTCCCCGGTATATCCAGTATTAAAGATATGCCATCCGTTTTTTCTTATTTTAAGGACAATGGGGTAAAGGAAATTAGCATTGTCTTTGATATGGATCGAATTTATAATGATCGAGTAATGGAGGCAATAGACAAGGTTAAAAATATGGCAGAAGAAGCCGGACTTTCATATTCTGTCCCTGAATGGGATATTGATATGGGAAAAGGTATTGATGACTTCACGTTATCGTATTTAAAACAGAAAAAAGGTAAGTAACATTACCAATCTGACTGTATGCAGGATAAACTATTACCCTGCATACAGTCTTTTTTTGTATATAATCGAGTTTTGATATAATTTTCTTGCGTGAACTGACTTTTTGTGCTAATATGGCATTGTAAACTAACACAAAGGTATAAATAAATCCCACCCATGGAATGAACCGAATAGCCATCAAAAAGAAAAGAGCCTTTAGTGTTAATGAACTGCAAGTGGCTGAATAACAGCGTATCAGCCAATCTCGGACTCGTCACCCGAGTGCAAAAGTGTGCCAAGACAATAGAATACAAAAGCATTTATAAAAACGCCAAATACGCATAATAGAAAATGCTGGGTGTCTATTTTAGCACGCCATTAACTTAATTGATTCATAGAGTCAGCTTCAAAAAGCAGATCATAGGGGGAGATCCCCATTTGGCGATTCCCTATAGATGTGTGGGCTTTACAGGCACTACGTTTTTATTTGTTTTTGACCTGTTTGTTTTTTATGAAGAAGGAGGAATGCTTTTTATGCTCATGCGAATAAAAGCAGGAGTGAAAATTCCACGGATCAAATAAGGCGTAGTGGATAGTCTGTTGTATTTTCTTGTGATGGAAAATTATTTTTGGCTTTGAAGTGAGGGTAAAACCTGATGTAAAGCCATTGAAAGTTTACGGTATGCAAAAGAGTCGCAGGTTTGGTTTGCAGAGTCAATTTTATCCAAAAAATTTAGAGTTACCGCCCAGTAACAATAAGCTTTGATAAACTGTTTCGTCGCAACGCTATATACACCCAATAACCCAAAAAGTGTTGCATAAATGTGTGATTTACTGTAGGAGTTGATTTTCTCATACAGTCCCTTCCCGGCACATGAGGGAGTTTGCATCATAGAAAATCCTTAACTGAGAATGAAAAAGCAGTTGGCTATGCTGTGTTTTTTGTTTGTTAAGCTACCTCGCATTCTGAGACTTCAATGGTTTTACATGAGGGTTTACCCCTCCCAGAAAAGCAATCTGAATTTTTAAATTTTCAGATTGCTTTTTTTATTGCAAGGAAGGAATTTAGGGAAGGAGGATGTCATTGTAATCAGATGACAAAAAGGGTATGAAGAAAAATTTAACAAGGGCCATGGTTTTATGTTCTGTTGTCGCAGTCGGAATAACCGCCTGTAACAAAGAAAAGGCACCTACACCGGATGAGTTGAACAGGAATATCACTGCATATACCAATAATCTGGATGAAGATGAGAAAGTTTCTGATTCTGAGGACAATAAAACTGCAGATAAAGAAAATAAAAAGTCAGCAGCAGACAAAGAATTGGATAATTCAGAGGGAAAAGCAAGAAAAAGTACAAAGGTTGAAGGAGCAGCAGGGCGTAGCTCCACAGAAGAAGAAAAGAAAGATACAAAAGAAAGTCAGGGTACAGAAAATTCTTCTTCTGAAGAAAAGGCTAAAAAAGAAATATCTTATGCAATCAGCGAAGAAACAAAAACATATATTGATGACTTCGGGATTCAGACGATTGAAAAGAAATATGTAATCCCCTACGATGCGGATATTAGGGATATTGCCCCTGCACTTATTACTACCAATGCTGTGCAATATGGGATCGACAGTATTGTTAGCCCACAGAGTTATGAAGAAAAGAAAATTTCTAAGGAAATCATTGCAGACACAGAAGAAGCTGCAAAGAAATTCGATGAAGAGCTTGAATACAACGAAACAGATGGGAAGGGTATACTGAAACTCGATAAGGGTTCGGTTAAGGTAGAGTTGAACAAGAATGACAGAATCCCTTCCGGCGTGTCGATTGTAAAAAGCTATACTATGTCGGTAAAGGATCAGGACAAGGTGCCACAGACCGTTAAGCAGAATGGCATTACCTATTATCAGTCAAGTGTTTCCTGGGCAGACATGGGTGATCCCGGCACAGGCATCAATGGCACAGAAGGGGATAGCGGCTACGGTACTTATAACACAGTCGCATCCTCGTGGAAAGCCACTGTAACCTATTCCGGTACGAAATACACAGAGGATAAGGACTACAAAGGCACAGCTACATACATCGGTAAAATCCTCATGAATAATTCTCCGACAAGGAATTATACAGTCACCTATAAACCGAACACAATGGTTTCTAATGTAAGTGGCATTTACTACAACAACTATATGAACAATATGTACAGCAAGGAAAATGCCAAGTTGGTAGAAACGGGTGCTTCTGATTTAATGGGGACGTATACAACAGAGAGTGCTGTTAAGATTCCTATGATTTTCACCCTGTTACCTTGGGCATTGCTTTATCTTATCACGATGGCTGTTGCTTATGTGGCTTTTCGAGTTTGGAAAAAATCAAATGAATCGCCGGAAGAACTGGTCGGAACAGCGGTATCTGAGGAAGATATTCCTGTGGAAGATAACAGTGACGATAATGAATAAGGAGGATAATGAAAATGAAAAACCTGATAAGAGCAATAGTGCCTGAGTTCAGAAGGCTATTTCGTTATATGTTGATTGTTTCCGCACTTGTGTATGATTGGAAAGGGGTTTTGAGGTTTTTCATAATCGGGCTTCTAATTAGGTTACTGATCTTTGCGCTGCAATGGAAGTTTACTGAACCTAATCCTAATGGGCATAGTGAATCGCATAAAGATTCGGAGTGTTTGTCTGTTTTAAAATGCTTTTTAAATGTTGAATAAAGAAAATTATAATAATAAGAGGGTGATGTAGTGGAAGGTTTAATAGCAGAGCTCCAAGGTAATACAGAACAGTATTATGCTCTTTTTTGTCTTGTTATAGTATTTTTTTTGTGGCTTTTTATAGATTCTAAGCTCTATAAGATGATTGAAAAAAGAAAGAAGATAAAAAAAGAAATGGAAACAGCTCAAGAAATTCAAACTAGATAAGGGAGGAAAAAAGATGGATGGAGAACTGATAAGATTTGCTGTAATGAGTGCAATGGGTATACTTTGTTTAGGAACTATTTTAGATTTTATCTATGCCTTAGTCAAAATTTGGTTGGAACATAGGGTTCAAAAAAAATAAAAATCTAAATAGGACAAGCAATATAAGGAGGTTCAAATGGAAGCAGATATTTTAATGCAATTATTATTTCTCTATTTTATGTATCAGATATTATGTGTGATGCTGACAATTCGTAAGTTTCAAAGAGAACGAATGGTAAAATATGTTCGCAGATGGCTTGAGAAAAGAGAAAAATAAAAAAAAGAGAGGGATGTAACACAAGGATGATTAAGACAGTAATAAATAATAAGTAAGGAGGGAATCTGATGAACATATATTTGCTGTTCATACTGGGATTGATAATACCGCTTGTTATCCTGTTTGTATTTTCTATTTACATTATCATTTCAGTGTTGAATAGAAAAAATATTAAATTAGACCTGTTTGCATTTAATTTCCGTTTCAAAAAAAGGCGAAATATCGAAAATACCGAACAGGTGGTAAACACTTTGAACCAGCAACAGGCGGTGCCGCAGGCTCAGGCAGAACCGAATATGCCAGCATCGCCGGTATCGGATGCTACACAGCAGGAATCGTTAATGTCACCGAAAAGATCTATGCAGGATTTTCCGGAAGATACAGATTTTCAAGATAATATGGATACATTAGGCGGCTTGGATGCTCTGGAGGATTTTTCTGATTTTGATGATTTTGAACTGGAAGATGAGCAGGAAGAATCTTTTTTTGGTCGTATGAAAAATAAATTTTTTGGTATCCGCCAAGATGCAAAGGCACGAGCAATCGAGCGAGAGGAAATGCGTATGCAGGATAATCTTGAAATTTATGATCCGGATGAAATTCCGGAAGATATGCCGGAGGATTTTGGCAGTAAGCTGAAATACTGGTGGCATAATCACATCGGTTTTCGCATTGGAATCTGTTCTCTGGCGGCGTTTTTGATGTGCGTAATGGTTTTTTATGGTTTTCAGGCGAGAAATCGTGGCAATGAAAAACCGGATACCGAAATAGCCGAGAATGCAGACCGGAATAAGGACAAGAATAAAGATACCAAGAAAAACACAACCGATGCTGAGTTGGATGAGTTCCGACAAGGATTGGATGATGAGCTGCTGCCCGTTGATGTTGCTTCAACCGCAGCTGATCCAGACCTTGCGGAGATTGTAGCAACAGCTCAGAGTAATGTAGGTGCAACGCCTGCAAGCTATTCCGGTTCCAGTACCAAGACGCAGCCTTCCGGCTCGATTGGTACAATTAGCATTCCATCCATTAACCTGAGCAATGCGCCTGTTATGGGAAGCGTGGCACTCAGTGATTTGTCCAAAGGAACAGGACACTTTGAAAATACACCCTTATTTGACGGGAATGTTGGTATTGCGGGGCATAACAATACCCATTTCAAATATCTGGTGAATGTAGACATCGGGGATACGATTAAGTACACCGTAAACGGTGTTACTCGTACATATCAAGTAACGGATATGCGTGCCATTTCCGATACGGACTGGGGTGTTTTCAATGATCAGGGCGATAATCGTTTAACACTTGTTACTTGCGAACATCTTGTTCCAAACAGCCGAATTGCTGTTACTGCGGTACAGGTTGGGGCAGACAGCGGAACATCTAAAAAGGCATCTGCCAATACGGTACGAACTGCTTCAGCCGGGAAAAGCAACTCAAGCAACTGGCAGGACAGCGGTGAATATCACGATGCAGGCTCCGGATATACAGATTATGTCGGTGTGTTTACTGGCAATAATTAAAACTTTGAAAATAATATTTCCAGAGTTTATTTTTTTAGAAAATTTTTAAAGTTTGAGGGGAGGAGAATGTATAAGAGATTTTTGGAATAAATGGAAAAGACAGATTTTGTTTTTTCTCATGTTGATTTTTGTCGGCAATATGTTTTTGTGCGATACAGAGATTGGACATAAATTCCCTGCAATCTAAAGGAATTTATCCGTATTGCCGGCAGCGATAGTCACCTTTTCATATTTTATTCTCTGGCTCAAACAGATTGCCAAGGACTTTACTCTTTGGTCGCATGATATGAAAGGGTACTTTTCTATTTTTGGCAAGTATGCCGATAAATTTATAGAAATTTTTACAAAGGGTAAAGGGGGGAGAAATAAGAAATAATGAAGAAAAATTTAGTAGGCTTGATGATTGGCTTAATGGTTCTTTCTCCTGTGAAGGCATTTGCTGCAGATGATTACACGATTTCTTATTTTGATGATATCAATGATTATTATGCTGGCAAAAACGGCGGGAGTTACAGTACAGGCACATCAAATAGTTACTCTGGTTCTATTACGTCGGGCGGGTCGTATTCCGGTGGTTTAACAAGTGACTACACAGACTATTCCGGCGGAGCGATTTCAGACGGCTTTTATGGTGGAGATGTGATAGATAATTCCGGTTTGGGTTCTGATGTGATTTATGATAACACCGGTACACCGACAACAAGACTTTGGTCGGAGGAGCCGTTATCTTCTATGGTGACAGCCAATCAGTATCGGAATAAAAAGAATGTGAAACCAATCAGTATCAAAATTAACGGTACAAAATATACCCCTCGTGATACGCAGCCATTGCTGATTGAAGGCAGGGTTTTTGTGCCGTTAAGGTTTGTTGCGGAGCAGCTTGGCTATACAGTCAGCTGGGATGCAGAGAATCTGGTAGCTGAGGTAAATGACGGTGCGATTGTGATTGAGGTAGGCTCATACACGATGTACAAGTATGATAACCTGACTATCCCCACAGATACACCGCCATTTTTATACCAAGGGACTTTAATGGTGGGTTTGCGGCAGATTGGCTCTGCCTTAAACTATAAGGTCAGCTGGGATGCAAAGGAGCGTCTTGTTACACTGGAAAGGGCAACACCTAATGTATCTCTGAATGAGCATAATGTGTTCGACAGGTCTAAGAATTAAAATTTGCGAGAAGTAAGACGGGTATTTTTTTGCACGTCTTTTTTTTATTTTCAAAGGAGGGGATCGAAAAAAGGAAAAATGATTGTTAATGTCAGAAAAAATAGAGAAAAAGGGGAAATTGCAGCATGAAGAAAAAAATTAGTACAATGGCTTTAGTTGCTGTCCTTGCAACGGCTGCGGCTACAACACCTGTCTATGCATCGATTCAATATCCGGATATAAACGGACATTGGTCTAAGAATATCGTTGAAAAATGGGCGGAAGCAAATGTAGTGAGCGGTTATCCCGACGGCACATTTAAGCCAAATGATAACATTACACGAGCAGAGTTCGGTGTCTGGGTATATAAACTCTTTGGCTATCAGCCTAGCAGCAAGGACTCAAAATTTGCCGATGTAAACGGACATTGGGCAAAGAGTATTATTGATTCATTGGTAGAGCATGGCGTTATTGTAAATTCTGAATACGGAAATAACTATGGGCCGGATACAAAAATTACCCGTATGGAAATGATTCGTATGATGGTTCGTGCTATTGAAAAGCAGGGCGAAACAAGCGGTGCGGTTGGTGCAACAAAATTCGTTGACAATGCAAGCATTGCTCAGAAGGACACAGGGTTTATCAATGTGGCAGCAAAATATGATATTATCACAGGCTATCCTGATGGCACATTAAAGCCTTATGCAAAATCCACCAGAGCCGAAGGTGCTGCAATGCTTGTAAAATTGCAGAAAATCTCGGAAGAATTACCTGTTGAAGAACCGAAACCGGAAGAAGTTAAAGAACCGTCCTCCGATGGTGGTGGCGGCGGTGGCAGTTCTAAGGTACACCCTGCAACGATTGATTTTACTTTTGCGGCTTCGACCTATGTGACTGATAAAGAACCTGTTGTAGCAACAGTCGGTGGAGCAACCGAAGTAGAATGGAAGTTATTGAAAGACGGCGTGCAGGTGGATATGGATACCTATGCGACAGCTTCTTTAACACAAAACGGCGGTGAAATTACATTCAAAGAGCCGGGGGACTATGAGCTGGTCGGCGTTGCCAAGAATCGGCGTGGTGTAGAGACTACCGTAAGCAAGAAAATCAGCGTATACCCTAACGCAGAAATGCGTTTGAGCCTGCCGGATACAACTCATACCGATAGAACGGCTCCGTTTGAACTGACAGTCGATAAAATCGGTAAGCCCGATATTGAATGGACGATTACAGACAGTGATGGTAAAGAAATTGCCCTTACAGATGTGATTGTAGGTGAGCTGAATGGCAATACAGGACTTCTGCAGTTTAAAGAAGCAGGGGAGTATACCATTACTGCGAAAACAAAGGATTCTTATGGCAAGGAGTTTGAAACAGCCCAGACCATTAAGGTTTATCCTGTTGTCTATCTTGATATAGACGGTCAGGCAATTCGACATACGGATGAAACAGAAAATATCACACTGAAAACTAAGAACCTCGGTGATCTGGATGTGATATGGACGGTTACATCCAACGGTGCTGCGGTTGATTTGGCTGATATTGGAATAGGTACACTGAATAATACAGGCGGTGAGCTGCAAATTACCACTCCCGGCAATTATGTATTTACTGCAACCGTAACAGATGAAACAGGCAGAGAGTACACAGAAACCTATTCTGTAACGGTTTATCCTGTCGGGGATGTAATGTTTACGATTCCTGCAGTATTCCATACCGATACTGAGGTTACGGTAGATGCAGAATTTAAGGAACTGGCAGATAACAATATTACATGGACACTGCTGAAAGATGGTCAGGCAGTCAATATTGCAGACTATATCAGAGGTGATTTAACAAAAACAGGCGGTAAAATCTATGTAACGCAAAAAGGCAATTATACGCTGAAAGCCTCCTTCACAGATGGCGGCGGCAGAAAATATGAGCATGAACAGGATTTTAAGGTGTATGGTATTCCTGAAGTTACAATGGAAATGCCAAAAACGGCACATACTGATACTGTTCTTGATCTTAATGCAGTATTAACCAACACAGAAAACTGTAAGATAAGCTGGATGGTTGATAATACCTACGGTTTCCAAGATTGGGCAACCTTCATTGGCGGTACATTTGCGGATAATGGCGGAAATATCCGTTTCAAGCACGCAGGAGTGTATCAGTTGGTGGCACAGGTGACAGATCCAACAGGTCGAGTATTCGTATTCGATCAGCTTGGGAGATGCGAGGTATATCCCAAGCTTGATTTGAAGTTTACTCTGCCGTCTATGATGTACACCGATACAACAGCAGATATTAAAACAACAGGGAATATCTTCAATCAGCCGATTGATTGGACAGTTACAAAGGATGGGGCAGAAGTTCCCCTGCAGGATGCTGTTATTGGCAATCTGAATGAGCTTGGCGGTCGTATCCAGTTCAAAGAAACAGGTGAATACACCTTGAAGGCATCCATTACAGATGCAACAGGACGTACATTCTCTTATGAGCAGAATACAAAGGTGCTGCCGTTGATTACCTTCGATACAACTGTTGGGCCGGATGTCAAGAAAAACGTACCGACTAATATCGTTTCCAATGTAAAGAACATCGGGGATAAGACAGTAGGTTGGACTTTGAAAAAAGACGGCACAGTGGTCGATATGGATGATTATATCGAAGGCGAACTGGACAATAACGGTGGCAGCGATATTATCTTCAAGGAAAAAGGCAATTACACACTAGTTGCTACAGTAACAGATGAAATGGGCAGAATTTTCACTGATTCTACGGATTTCACTGTAACATTGATGCCTCCTAATGCTCCGGAAGGAATTGCATATCCAACCAGAAAGATAAAAGAGCAGAAATTATATGTTGATTTCGACGTAAATATTGATAACCCGTATCAGCTGGATATTCATTATGAATGGAAGGATATGCCGCAGGATCAGTATTTTGATCTTGGCACACATACGGTGCAGGTACGGGCTTTAAATGAGGACGGAGCAGCTTCTGAGTGGGTTCCTGTTTCCTTCACGCTGACTAATAGACCGCCTTCTCGCCCGAAGATTGAGGGTAAGCCTACAGGCGGTGCTAACAACTATATTTCTCCGTCGCAGATGGTGAATTTAACCGCAACAGGCAGTAAAGATCCCGATGGTGATACCATTCATTACGTTTGGGAGAATTACAATGGCACTGGACAGACCTATAGCAATGGGAAACAGCTGGTTAAAGTAAAAGCGGTTGATGCTTTCGGTGCAGAATCCTCACAAGCAGCTATTTTGTTCTTCGTAGCCGATGAAACAGGTGGTGGTATGACGCTGAAGGACTCTACATCGTTTATACATGAACCGGGGGTAGAAGGTGCAACCATTACAAAATGGACTTATAATGTTCCGGAAGTTTCCGGACATAGCGGCAATGACTACGGCTTGGTTGAAGGATATAACCAGAATACGAAGGAGTGGGAACAGCTTGACAAGATAACTACAAGCAATGGTGTTTCAATGAGTGGTAATCTAACACCGGGGATTTATTCCGAAATGCGTTTTACATACTATACGAACCATGATTGTATGTACAATAAGAGCAACATTACTTATACTGTTGAGTTTTATTTCCCTGATGACGAATATAGCAATATTACACTGACTATGCCTGATAAAGCGTATACCGGTGAAACAATAAAAGCACAGTCTACAGCGGAGAATATGACCGACACAAATTTGACATGGACAGTAGAAAAGGGAGGTCAGACTATTCCTTTGAGCGATGTTGCGGTTGGTACACCAAACAGCTCCGGCGGTGAATTTAAATTCACACAAGCAGGAGCATACACCGTAACCATTACAGGAAAGGATAATTCCGGTAATACCATTACTGATTCCCAGATGATTCATGTATACGATAAAACGAATCTTGTTTTAACACTGCCGGAAAAGGCGGCATCCGGCGAGAAAGTACAGGCAAGCCTGAAAGCTGAAAACCTTGGAATGAACAGTGTAACTTGGACAGTTGAAAAGGATAATCAGGATATTCCTTTGGACAGCGTAGCCGTAGGCACACCCAATAATGTCGGCGGTACATTCCGATTCACTGAACCAGGTACATATACCATTAAAACGGTTGTAACTGATAAAGGCGGCGGCGTGACGATTGAGTATAAGCAAATCACAATCTATCCTGCAGCTAAGTTGGAGATTGCTATGAAGGATACGGCGAACACCTTAGACAAGGTATCTGCAACGCTTACAGCCGAAAATCTCAGTGATATTAACTGGGCAGTGAAAAAGGATGGCACAACCGTTGCGTTGAGCGAAGTAACACAGGAAACACCCACTCAGGCAGGCGGTACTTTTATTTTTAAGGATGCAGGTGAGTACACCATTACCGTAACCGGTAATGATGAGGGTGGCAAAGAAGTAACAAAATCCCATACCATTACAGTTCTTGCAAGAACTACGGTTGATATTGATATGCCGGATGCTGTTAAAAAAGGCACAGATGTTGCTGCAAGCATTATTGCAGATAACCTCGGTGATAAAGATGTCGAATGGACAGTAGAAAAAGACGGTGAACCAATTGATATTGCTGATGTAACAACAGAAACACCTGATAAAACAGGAGGTAAGTTCAATTTCACGCTCCCCGGCGAGTATGTAATTAAGGCATTGGTAACAGATGGTGATGGCACTACTACTTCCACGTCGCATACAATTACGGTATTTGAGCCTGCAAAGCTGCAGCTGGGTATGCCGAATAATGGCAAGACAGGAGAAGATATTACAGCCACTCTGACAACAGAAAATATCGGTTCTTCCAAAGTGGAATGGTCGATTACCAAAGACGGTCAGGCAATGAATATTGCTGATGTAACGACAGGCACACCTGATAATGCAGGTGCTAAGTTCAATTTCACAGATCCCGCCAAATATGAGATTACAGTGAAAACAACAGATCCCGCAGGGGATGAAGTGAAAGAAACACACACCATTACCGTTAAGGACAGCTCTGCTATATCTTCTGATCTGGTAATGACATTGCCTGAAAAAGGAAAAGTTGGGGAAATCATTCCGGTAACTATTTCTCTGAAAAATGGCACACTTGGAACAGTAAATTTCGATACCACAACTGATATTGGTGAGGACTACACAATCAGTAATAAAGGAAATGGCAGCTATGAATTGAAATTCACAAGCCCCGGCACATACAACATTACTGCAAGCACAGCAGGTGCAGATGGTAATACGGTTTCAACAACAGAAACAATTAAGGTTTATGCTGCAGTTGCACCGAAGGTTATTCTGAGTATGCCTGAATATACACACACTGACAAAATCCTAAGCTACACCAATACTGATAAGAATTTCTATGGGTACACAGTTGAATGGACAGTACACGATGAGAATAATGAGGTATTGGATTGGGACACCTATATTGATGGGCAGTTTGATGGTGCAAGCGGACAATGCCGATTCAAGAAACCCGGCGTTTATTCACTCCATGCCAAGGTTACAGGCCCGGACGGCGATGTATGGACATACGATGATTTTGATTCCTGTACAGTATACAAGGCATACTATTTTGATGTGGTGCTGTTGCCTGAAGAAATCTGGACGGAAAATTATTCCTTCACTTTCGGCACAAAGGGTAATGCAAGTGCCGTAAGCGATCAGATGAAATGGACAATCGGCATTGAAGGGGATACGATCGAGCTTGGCAATCAGGATGAGTTTAACGAATTGCTTAAAAAGCATGGCTCCGGTGAATATACTGTAACCTGTTCCTATACGGATGCCTCCGGCAGAGAATTTAGCAACAGTGCAAAGCTGAAGGTAAATGCAGGTTCTCCTAATTCCTATCTGGATATTGCAGTAAGCAAGAAATCTGTATCGGTCGATGAGGATGTTGTGGTAACAACGGAACTGCATAATGCAGATGGACTTGATGTGGAATGGAATGTAATTAAAGATGGCGCACCTGTCGGATATGACGGATTTATGAAAGGTAAGCTGGGGAACAACGGTGGCACGATTCAGTTCACAGAAGCAGGGCAGTATACGATTTGTGCGTCAATTACTGACAGTAATGGGGATTCTTATATGACTTATAAATCCGTCACTGTAACGGGTATTGCTACACTTTCCTTATTAGAGACTGACGGAACGGATGAAGCTACAGTTTCTATCGGTGGCTCGCTGAATGGCAAAGTATTTATCCAGAAGGAAACAGTTGAAGTTGAAGAAGTACCTAAAGCGGATACACAGCCTACAACGGAAGAACAGATTATCACTGAGCCGGATATTGTAGAAACTCCTGCAGAAGAAAAACCGGAGGAATCCATTGAGGAACCCGTAAAGGAAGATAAAACAGATACTACAGAAAACACTGAACAGGCTGCAGAAGGAACAGATGGAGAAAATAATCTGACATCTGGGTCTGCGGCTGAAGCTGAACAGCCTGCAGTTGAAGAAACTTCTACAGATAACAACGGAGCATCTTCTATATCTGATGATTCCGAATGATAAAAGCTGTATTACTCAGTGAAAGTGTTGATATTGAGCAGTCAAAAGCTGTAAAAAGCAGAAACGGGCGGTTAATAATCCGCCTGTTTTTGCTATCTATCATTACTTATTTCTAAGGGAAAATAGGAAAAATGAAATAAATTTTCCGACTTTTGCAAATTGGGGTGTTCGATTTGATGAAATCGTATTTTTACTGTGGTAAAATACGGATAATTCAATCAATCATTTATCTGAGATAAAAATCAAGGAGGAGATACTATGAAGAAGAAAAGAATTATGACTGCACTGCTGACAACGGCAATGGTATTCGGTGCTGTTCCGACAGCTTTTGCAGCTGATAACATCACTGTAACGGTAGATGGCCAAAAAGTAAGTTTTGGTGATCAGCAGCCTGTGAATATCAATGGGCGTGTCATGGTTCCGGTAAGAGCAGTGGCAGAAAAAATGGGCTGGGATGTAAGTTTTGAGAAATACTCAACAAATGACAGTCCGGTGGTAAACGGACGTTTTCAAGAGTATAATCATGTTTCTCTGAATAAAACGGTAAAAGAGGATAAGGATTTAGACAGAAAATACTTATATTTTACAACGATTACTATTGAGAAAAAGACTATTATTTCTGGTAGCTCCGGTTATCTTGAAGAAGAAAAGGCATTGATTGCTGATCCTGTAGTTAAGAATGGTAGAACATTGCTCGGCATCAGGGATCTTGCAAATGGATTGAATGCAGACGTTCAGTGGGATGGAGCAAGAAAAGAGGTCAAACTTACAACCAAGCCTGTAGAGCAATATCCTAACTATGATAAACTGCTGAAGTATATCGAAGAATACAGAAAAGCTGTAGGTGAGCAGACAGATAAACAAAAGGAGCAGCAAGAACAGCAAAAGCAGGAGAAAGTAGACGTTACAAATGAAAGTAGCTATGCTGAGCAGATGTTGCGTTTGGTAAATGAGGAACGTGAAAAAGTTGGGGTTTCTCCTCTTGAGTTAGATTCTACATTAACAGCGGCTGCACAAATTAGAGCAAAAGAAATTATAGAAGTATTCGATCATACCAGACCTAATGGTAAAGCTTGTAAAACTGTATTGGAAGAATTAGGGTATGAAGGAGACTATGCTGGCGAGAACATCAGTAAAGGTACTTTCGAGGAACCGGAAAGTGCAATGGAATTATGGATGGATTCTAAAGGTCATCGAGAGAATATCTTAAATCCTGATTATAAGTACCTCGGTGTTGGCTCTGATTTTGAAAGTGAAAGTAACGGTCTATTTGATGATATAGTGAGTTATTGGGTTCAAATCTTTGCAAGATAAAAAACTTAAACATTATAGCGAAAGAGATACGAAAAAAATCGTATCTCTTTTCTATTTGCAAGAAAAGAAAGGGTGAAGAAGTATGCAAAAAAAGAAAAGATTTCTTGCACTTTTGCTTGCTCTGGTAGTTGCACTGCCTTTTATTCAGTCACCACTTATTGCACAAGCGGCAGGTGAAGGTAGTGTAACGAGAAAAATCACAGTAGTAAAGGGAAAAGACATCAACGATATTCAGTATAAGGGTTCAAATGTATTACATTCGTCTGCTTGGTGGTATGACGATGATGGGACAAAACATCCGGCTTTTTGTGTTGATCCAAAGCTTGCCGGTCCCGGAGAGATTGCTGCAGGGAAATATGATGTCAATGTAACCGGTGCAGAAACGAATGAGAAAATTGCAGCAATCCTTAATAACTCAATCCCTTATAAAACATATCAGGAGTTGGGTGTTGCTAATGAGGAAGAAGCATACGCAGCTACAAAAGCTGCCATTTGGTGCGTCATTGGTGTTTCTAATTATACTAATAAAGATTTGTGGGATAATCCAGCTAAACCAAAAGTAAAAGCATTATTTAACAAATTGGTAAATTTGGCACTGAACAATCCGGAACCTGTAAAGCAAGCTGTTTATGGTTCTGCAAAGGTAGATCAAAAACCTGTGAAAGATGGCGACTATTATTATCAGCGTTTTAAAATAGCGGAAACATCTAATTCAGGCAAATCCGTACAGAAATACACTGTTAAGCTGACAGGAGATTATCCAAAGGGTACGAAAATCACAGATGAAGGTGGGGCTGAAAAGAACTCTTTCAAGGGCGATGAGTTCTTTGCTATTCGTATTCCTAAATCTGCTGTTCCAGCCAATGGGAATGTTGAAGCAAATGTAGAAATTACTGCTACATTGTTTTCAAATGTTATTCTTATCGGAAAACCGTTGAACGGATTAGATAGCAAGGTACAGGATATGGAAATCGCAATGCCTTATCAAAATGTTGTAATAAAAACAAAAATGGAAATAGGGAACAAAGATGACACATCTGATCCTCCAGCTTCCGGCAAACTGACGGTCATTAAACTGGACGCAAGGGACAACGCAACACCACTGGCCGGAGTAACCTTTGATTGCTATAACTCCAATGGTCAGTTGGTTGATACAGGTACAACAGATAAGAGCGGTAAATGGATTCCTAAAATCTCCAAAGCAGGAACATATACCGTAATTGAGCGTTCCACAAACAATAAATATCAGTTGACTGAGCCTACAACTCTGGTTATTACAGTGCCTACGGACAATGATGTAACTGCAACGTTCAGAGATTTTCCTTCTCAGACTGTCACTATGGAGAAGGAGGATGCAGTAACAGGTAAGCCCGTCCCCGGTTGTGAATATGAAATCATCCAGATTGATGGTAAGGGCGTATGGAGAGCAACAGGTAAAACAGATGCCAGCGGTAAAATTTCTTGGAATGATGTGCCTGACGGTACATATTTGGTTAGAGAGGTTTCTACAACCGACGGCTATATCCTTGACCAAACACCGCAGTATGTAACAGTACGAAATGGACAGGCTCCCAGCTTGAAGTTCTTGGATAGCAAATATCCCGGCTTAACCATTACAAAGGTTGATAAGCAGACAGGTGAAATCATTAAGAGTGCTGCAACCTTCCGTATTGAGCAGATAGACGGTAGCTACTCTACAGATGTAACAACTACAAACGGCGTGGCAACAATTAAAAATATCCCCGTCGGCTCTTATAAGATTACAGAAAAATCCGCACCCGAAGGCTATGTAGTGGCAAATTGCCCCGATAGTGTATACATCGGCAAGGATGAAAGCAAGCAGATTATTGTATACAATGCGAAGAAACCCGTATTGACGATTGAGAAAATCGACGGGGCAACAGGAAATGCTATTCCCGGTACAAAATTTGAAATCAAGAAATCCGACGGTACAAAAATCGGTACTGTGGAGACAGGTAAGGACGGTAAAGTAACAATAGGTATGAAAGGCGGCGAGCTTGGATACCTTGAACCCGGTACTTATACCGTAACAGAAGTATTTGTCCCTGCACCTTATGTTCTGTCTAATGAGCATCAAGACATTAAACTGGAGGCAGGCGATACAAAAACACTTTTGTTCGCTAACTTGGAAAAACCGAAAATCACTGTAGAAAAGTATGATGAAAAAACAGGCGAAAAATTAGCAGGCGCACAATTTGCCATCTATGAGCAGTCCGACCTTTCCCGCCCTGTGGCTGAAGGTATGACTGATGCAAACGGTAAGTTCAGCTCCGGCTATATTGCTCCCGGCACATACGTTGTATCTGAGCTGAATCCGCCGAGTGGATATATGTTCTCCGATAAAACAAAGCCTGAACGGACAATCGTTGCAAAAGCAGGGGACGGCGAGATCATTGTGAAGGTTGACAATATTAAGCTGCCTCAGCTGACCATTAAGAAGGTTGACAGTGTTACAAAAGCACCCATTGCAAATGTAACGTATGAGGTAAAGATGGTTGATGATACCAGTGTATTGCCTGCAACCGCAACAACGGATAAAAATGGTGTGATTACCATTCCGGGATTGAAGGAAGGCACATACGAAATCAAAGAAATTTCTACGCCGAAGCCTTATATCCTGAACAGCACTCCTCAGAGAGTAAAGCTGGTGGGCGGAGACGAGAAAACATTGTTGTTTGAAAATACCAAGTACCCTACGCTGATTATCCAGAAAACCGATGGAACAACGAATAAGGGTATTCCAAACACCACATATCTGATCGAGCATGAAAAAGCGGACGGCAGCACTGAAATTGTGGGCACATATAAAACGGATGCAAAAGGACGGATTAAGCTGCCATATGTAGAAACAGGTTGGTATGTGATTACAGAAACAAAGCCTGCACAGGGCTATCAAAAGCCTACAAACCCTGTAACAAGAATTTATCTGAAGGCGGGAGATAATTCTTATACCGCAACAGAAAATGTAGCGAATAGTAATTCCAATAAAAATAATAATCCGACCACAACAGGAACCATTGTGGTTACAAGTGGTGCTGATTATGAAAAGGTTGGAGATATTGTCAATTATCCGCTGAATAGCCTTGTAATCAAAAAATCCGATGCCAATACAGGTAAGATGTTGGAAGGTGCGATTTTTGAAGTAATTAAGACAACAGGCGAAACAAGTGGGCAGAATGGAAAAATCATCTGCACAGTAACCACAGACCATTCCGGTGTAGTGGTTATCACAGGCTTGGAAGCAGGTGCGTATGCAGTAAGAGAAATCAAAGCACCTACAAACTATATCATTGATGAAACCGACCTGCAGACAGTAAATCTGAAAGCGGATGGCACAAGCGTAGTTGAAGTGGTTTTCCGTAACTATCCTTACGGCGCAATCTCCATTAACAAAACAGATGGAGATACAAAGCAGCCATTGGAAGGTGCAGAATTTACCGTTAAGACATCCAGCGGTGCAGCTGTTGGCGATGGCAGATTTACTACCGACGCAAACGGTAATATTTTGATTCCCGACCTTGCACCCGGTTCTTATGTAATCACTGAGGTAAAAGCTCCTGACAATTATGTCCTGACTACTACTCCTCAGACGATTCAGATTGGAACAACCGGAGAAACAAAAACGGTAAACTTCACCAACTACAAAAAAGGCGGTCTTATTATCCGTAAATTCGATGCAGACAATAAAGAATTGCTCGCCGGAGCAACCTTCAAAGTGGAGCGTTCCGACGGAACAGTGGTAGGCACATCCAACGGTCTGTTTACTACAGATGAGAGTGGCGTGATTAAACTGCCTACTCTGGAAAAAGGGACGTATGTAATTACCGAAACAAAAGCACCTGACGGATATGCTTTAAGCGATAATCCTTCGCAGACGATTAAGATTGATAATACCAAGACTTATACGGTTGATTTCTATAACTATAAGCAGCTTGGGGTTCAGATTATCAAAATTGACAGCGATACAAAACAGCCACTGAAAGGGGCAGAGTTCCAAATTTGGAACACAGGTGCATCCGGTAGCACATCTGTATCCGGTGGCACACCTGCAGGTACACTGGTAGGCACATATACCACAGACAATAACGGTGTTATCAATGTAGTCCTGCCTGCAGGTACTTATGAAGTCTTGGAAACGAAAGCTCCGGAAGGCTATCAGATTGATAGACACAAACAGGATATTGTTGTAAAGGACGGCAAACAGACTTCTGTTACATTCACCAATACAAAAATTCTTGGTCTGGAAATCATCAAACAGGATGCCGATACAAAGAAACCGTTGCAGGGCGCAACCTTTGAAATTACAAAGGTAAACGGCGAAAAGGTCGGCACATATAATACAGATTCCAATGGTCATATCATGGTATCCGATCTTAAGAGCGATACCTATGTGATTACAGAAAAAACTGCACCTGCGGGGTATGTATTGGATTCTACACCTCAGACGGTAACTGTAAAAGCGGGTAAGGTAACAACCGTAACATTTACAAACCGCAAGAAAGGCGGCGTAGTAATTCAGAAACTTGACAGTGCAACGGAAAAACCGATTGAAGGCTGTAAATTCCTGATTACTACATTCGATGGCGATACGGTTGGTACATTTGAAACCGACAGATCCGGTCAGATTCATCTGCCTAACTTAGCAGATGGTACTTACATCGCAAAAGAAATTAAAGCTCCTTCCGGTTATAACCTTGCACAGCCTAAAACATTCAAGGTTTCTTCCGGTCAAAATTCCTATCTGGAAGGTGCAAGCAATCAGAAAACCATTACTATTTACAATGATCCTTTAGGTGTCAGCCAGATTATTAAAACAGACTCCGTAACAGGTAAACCGGTTGCAGGTGCAACGTATGTTATTGCAGCATTGAATAATGGTACAGGCAGATTCAGCCAGACTGTTATTGCTGCAGGGCCAAATGCACCTAATACAATGGTAAACGGGTTGACTACAATTATCGGCAGATTCAAAACATCTGAAAACGGTATTATCAACATCAGCAATCTGCCGGAAGGCTGGTATACACTGCAGGAGGAATCCGCACCAGAAGGCTATGAACGTGATACAACGATTTATAACTTCCAGATTACAGGTAATGGCAAGCCTACCATCATTCAGCTTACCAATAAGCCGATTATGGGACGTATTGCACTGACAAAATTGTCTGCAAACTATAACAATAATACAGGTTGGGACAGCGGTACGCCGTTGGCAGGCGCAGTTTACAGCGTTCTTGATAAAGACGGTGTTGAAGTAGATAGACTGACTACAGGTGCAGACGGCACAGCTATTTCCAATAACCTGAAAATTGGCACTTACTATCTGAAAGAAGTAAAAGCTCCCGATTGGTACGGTATTAACCCGAATAATATTGCAGTAACACTGAAAAAGCAGGGACAGGTTGTTTCTGTAACAGCGAAGGATTCTTCTGTGAACCTGATGGTTGGCATTAAGAAAACATCCGATACAAAGACCTGTTCTGCAGGCGATACCATTAACTACTACATCACAGGTGTAGGTAACGAATCGAATGTATCCCTTGATAATTTCACAGTACACGATAAACTGCCTGATCCAAAGGCAGCACAGATTAAATATCTGGATACAGGTATGTGGAATATCAAGTATAACTTCAAGGTTGCTTATACAACCAACAAAAATACGGCATATACCTATCTGCCCGGCATTTACTCCTCCGATAGACATAACCATATCGACCTGTATGCAGGCAATATGGGCTTAAGATCCGGTGAATATGTAACACAGGTAAAACTGGAGTTCCAAGGCTCTGTAGCACCCGGATTTAAGCTGATGGAGGCAATGTCCATGCAGATGATCGCCGGAAATAACTACACAAACGGCTACCAGTTTACAAACTATGCAGATGTATCCGGCAGATGGCATGGTCAGATTGTTACGGCAAACAGCCATTGGACAATCAAGATGTATGGCAATCCCAGAAAATTGCCTAAAACAGGCTGGTAATTATTTCTCGAATAACTCTTTATAAAATCTATAGTTTTGTATATCCAACTTCATATTACTTAGCTTTCAAAGCCTGACTGTTCCCTATCCAAGAATAGTCAGGCTTTTGAATTTTATTCCGAAAAGCGGAAAGGGGGTGAATGCCATGAGAATTAAAGCACTCAAGGAGAAGGTCACAGCAACAGCAACTCTGCTGCTTTTCTCTCCTAAAACAGTTTTTGCCGCCAATGAAATCCAAAATGCAATTAACAGCTCAAAATCGAGTAGTTTTGACAATTTGGATAACTTCTTACAACGCATGGTTGATATGGCAGACGGCTGGATTGGATACTTCGGTGCATTTGCATTTACTACAAGTATTTTAATCTGGCTCGCAACTTCGTTCACGAAAAAGCATCGTTGGCTGGGGTTTACCTGTATTTTGGCTGCACTTGCAGCACTTATTGTTTGGTTACTGTTGCCTGCTATTATTAGCTCGATCAGTGGCTAAGCCACATATCCATAAAAAAGCTTGAGATGGCTATATGCCTTCTCAGGCTTTTTTTAAATCAAAAATCTAAGAAAGGGGAGTGAAATTCTTGTCTGCAATCGTAATTGGTATTTTAAATGCCCTTATCGGGTTAATCATGCAGATTTTATCTGCAGCATTGGAATTTTTTGCAGACACATTTCTTACTACCGTAACGTGGGATTTTGAAACATTCGGGCAGTATATTCCGTTTTTTGCAAATTTCCTTTCATTTTTCCGAGTAATTGCTGCTGCGTGGCTGACAATCGTAGGTACATTATTTATCCTAAAATGTTTCGGCTTAGCCGCCGGATTGCAGATCAGCAGGTCACGCATCTGGCAGTTTATCTTACGATATATGTTCTTCGGTGCATTGGCAATCAATAGCTGGGGATTTATGTCATATATCTACCTGTCTCTTGTATCGGTGCTTGACGATATTATGGCGATTGACGCATCCGGCGATTTGAAAATTTCATCATTTCTAATGGATTTAGGTGTGCGTGTTGCTGAAGGTCTGTTTACAGGTGCAACAGGTGCCGCCGGAGCAATGGTCGGCATTGTAAAGGTACTGGTCATGCTCGTTATCGCAGTTATGCTTGTAGTAAATTTCTTTAATCTAATCAAGGTATTCTTCATCCGATACATTCGTTTGGTATTCTTGGTAGCACTTGCTCCAATCGCATTTGGTATGGCAATCCTTGAGGAAACCAAAGATATTTATAATACCTACATTCGCACATTTATTGCTGATATGTTTGTGTTCCTTATGACAGCATTATTCATCAAAGGATTCATCAGCGTAATGAGCTCGTCCACCAATCGGGATTTTGACGGTTCTGTCGAATTTGCCGATATTGCGTATGGTGATTTAATCTGGGCATTCTTCGCCATGGCATACTCAACATTTGCAGTACAGTTCGATCAGTTCTTAGCTGGGTTAGGTGTGAATGTCAGTCGTGGTGGTTCGTCAGGCGGCGGATTCCTCGGTGCTATGGGTGCTGCATCGCTCTTATTGCGGCAATCCATAGGGCGTGGCAGTTCGTCCGGCGGTGGTATTGGTTCTACGATAGGCAATACCTTCTCACAAAACTGGAACGGTTTGAAAAGCTCTGTATTAAGCGGAGCAAGAGGTGGCTTTGCCAAAGGTCAAACACCTGCAGATGCAATGATGAAAGGTGCCATGGGTGCTGCGAAAGGTTTTGCCGATAGCACAAATATTGCAAAAGCCGCAGCTATGACAAGAGACGGCAGTTTAACTGCTGCAGCTATGAATGAGCGTTTTGCAGAAATGCGAGCCGCAGCCGGGCATGATATGTCCTTGAAGGACTACGATGCTACCAAAAAACGTGCTGCAGATAATAACCTGTCCTTCGATCAGCAGAGACAGCGTGATGCCATTCTGGCTGATATGCGTAATGGGAACATTACACCGAAAATGGCACAGTCTAAACTTGCAGCAAACGGACTGCTGACAGAAGATGAAATGCAGGGGAATAACTGGTCGAATGATGTCGGAATGTCCGCAGGCGGAGCTGCTGCCAATTTCAAAAATGAAAATATGGCAGAACAGTTCAAGGCGGCAGGCAATACGGCTGACAAGCCGAATATCGGCCCTGATGGGGCGATTAACACCAAAGACGGTCTGAATATCAATCCAAACGAATCGTTGCACATGGGCGATGGTACAGCCTTTAAAGGCGGTGTGAAAACCATGGCTGACGGTACGCAGATTATGCCGGACGGCAGTGTAAAATTTGCAAATGGTGCTGTTATGGATAAAAATCTGCGGGATGCCAACGGAAATACAATGCCGCCGGGTACAATGCTGCATCCAGATGGCACAATGACTTCCGGTAATAAAATTTACTCGCCGGATGGCAGTGTAAAACAGGTAACTGAACCAACTACTTTATCGGACGGCACAACTGTCCAGCCGAACGGTGCGAGAGTTCTTGGCGATGGAGATAATCAGGTTGTAATCGGGTCGAAAGGCTCTGTATCTCATGCAAACGGTGCAGTGACGAAGAACGGTGTTACAACACATGCAGATGGCTCACAGAGCTTCTCTGACGGTTCAGTACGAACATCCGATGATGAAATTATCCATATTGACGGATCTGCTACCAGAGCAGACGGTACAACAGTTACTGCAGAAGGTGCGGCTATCTTCTCTGATGGCTCGGTACTGCACGATAATGGGGATATTACATCGAATGGTGTTACAAAGCATACAGACCAGTCTACATCCTATCCAGATAGGGTAGAGTTTGGCAACGGCTCTATTGCATATAACGATGGCAGAGGCAGTAATCCGGACGGTACAGTGATAGATGGCATGGGGAATATTTCTACAGACGGAACAAACTTCCATCCGATTCAGGAGCCGTATGCACATCCAAATGGCGATATATCATATCCCAACGGCTCGGTATATCACGCAGCTTCTGGCGTTACAACCAATGTGGGTGGCGAAATCGGGCATACCGTTCACCAAGGCGGCGTTGATTCCTTTGCCGACGGCTCGGTATTCTGGGGGAATGGTTCGTCGGTTAATCCAGATAAAACAGTTGAATTTGACAGCGGTATAACGGTGAAAGACGGTGTAATATCACATTCCTCCGGCACAAAAACATTCGTCGAGAAAAATATAACGAAAATCATTCGTAATGACGGATACCACGAATTAAGAGATAAGGCTACAGGTGATGGCTCACAGAAATCCAGACCAAAAAGAACCATCTTTACAGGAAGAAAGAGATAATGAAGGAAGGTGAATATTATGGAACCCGAAAATCGTGGGTTTATTGACACTGCTACCTCCATTGCTCAGACTGCTACATCTGCAGTAAAAACGGTCACAAATGCCATATCAGGCAATTATGTCGGTGCTGTAATTTCAGCTGCCCAAAGTCCTTTCTTCCGTAAGCTGGTAGCCTGCATCTGTGCCTTCATTATTTTTCTGATTATTGTTGTTTGCTCGCTTCCAACAATGCTTTGGAACGCATTGATGGGCGGTGACAGTGCGTATGCAGAGGCACAACTGCGTATCTTGAATATGGCATCGCAAATCAACGCAGTATTTCTTGATGATTATAATATCGAATTGCAAGAGCTGAAGGAAATGGGCGTTGCAACGGGGGATATAACCACCAATGAACCTGTACCGCCGATCAGTCCATATAAAATCATGGCATATTACAGTGTAGCATCATTGAATAAAAATAATGAAACGGACGATAGTCCTTCTGCAGACGATGCTGCAGATACACCGGATGTTATCACAGGCGGTATTAGAATCGGGACAAGCCCGTTATCCGATACCGTAGAGGCGTACCGTTCCACAGTAAAAAGTGCTGCGGAAAAATACGGTATCCCGCAATATGTAGATATTCTTCTGGCAATGATGATGCAGGAATCCGGCGGACGTGGGAATGATGTTATGCAGGCGGCAGGCAGTGGTTATGTATACGGTGCAGTTACCCCATCATCCTCCATTGATGGTGGCGTGCATTATTTCTCTGAATGTCTGAAAAAGGCAGGCTGCACCGGTACACAGGACTGGTCACACTTGGAAGTTGCTGTGCAGTCATATAACTATGGCATGGGGTATGCTACTTGGCTGAAAAAGAACGGATATACAGGTTGGACAGCCACAAACGCTGCTCAGTACAGTAACTACATGGTAAAGAAATATCAGGCAAACGGCAGCCATATCTCACGCTATGGCGATAAGCAGTACATACCGCACGTTTTCCGATACTACCATAGCTCCGGCAGTACAGGCAGTGCCATTGATAAAATCGACATTGTACATCTTCTAAGCGTCCTTCGTGACTATGAAGGGGAATATTATTATCACAAAAGCTCCGGTGACAAATATGAAGTAATTTTTGTCACACATAGAGATTCGGATTTTTTCGTGAATAAAGTATTCCATCTGACAGCGGAGCAGAAGAAAACAGCGAAGTCCTATGAATCCATTTTTGAGCAGCTGGGGAATACGGACTTTATCAGTTCTGATAATATACTTGGCTCTCAAGCCAGATTGGATTCTCTGCCCCTGACAAATGCACAGGTAACAAAGTATCTGTCGATTGCCACATCCACAGATCCGAAAATCTCTCCTGCAAGAAAACAGGTTTTAACTGTTGGATTATCCATTGTAGGCAAGGTAGGATACTTCTGGGGCGGCAAATACAATGGGACAGGGTGGAATAGCAACTGGGGCAAAAACACGCTTGTAACGGCTTCTGGTGACCACACAACAGGTACTTATCAACCACTTGGTCTTGACTGCAGTGGATTTGTTGACTGGGCATACCGCACTGCAGGGGTAACTAACGTTCTGCAAGGCGGCGGCACATGGCATCAGTATAATTCTACTACACCAATTACAGCTGCACAGCTTAGACCAGGTGACCTTGGGTTCATTGTAAATTCCTCCGGCAGAACTACACACGTTGGGATTTACCTTGGCAAAGATTCCTCCGGCAAACGCTTATGGGTTCATTCTCAGGGCGGTACAGGTGTCAGTGTAAGCACCTGCGGATTTTCAAAATTTAGACGGGTGGTAAGCTGAAAATGGGCTTTGAGAAAAAAATCAAAGCCCTAAATTTTTTTATTGAAAGGAGTGATAAATCTTGAGTAAAGACAATGAAGAAAAGCATCAGGTCTATGACATACCCCGTAACCTGAAAAGTGCGGGTAAAATTGCGGACATGATTGAAGTAACAAGCCTCGTACAGGCAATTATCATTGCTTTTGTTGTAATGCTGGTTCTTCTGAAAATTGTGCATTTATCGTATAAGGTAACCTTCTTTGTCATGGGATTGGTAATCCTGTTTACTGTCCTGCCCTATGGGCAAAACAGCGATACTTTTTGCCGATACATCTATCTTCTGCTGCGAAATTTTTTCGTCAGAAAAACGTATCGCAGATATGTTCGCCACCGCAGCCTGCAGCAGAAAAAAACAATCAAGCAACGTCTGCTGAGAGAGCGGTATAGAGATGAATTTGACGATGAATATGATGAATTTTATGATGATGATTTCATTGAGGAAGAAGGAGGCGATAGGGAATGAAATTATCTGACCTTGCACAAAAATTCTCAGATTATGATGAGAAGGAGAAGGCAATTCTCAAAAGAAAAAATAAAAAACCCAGACCAAGCACTCGGTTTCGGACACAGAGCTTTATCAATATCAGGGATGTGTCTGACGGTATTATCATAACCAATGACGATAGGTACATTCGTATTATTGAGATTGTTCCCACAAACTTTTTTAATAAGGATGCTTTGGAGCAGGAGCGTATTGTTTACCAGTTCGCTCAATACCTGAATCACGCACCACGCACCATGCAGATTAAGGTCATGTCCGTACCGGAGACAGCTGAGGACTATCTGAAAGTGCTGCGTTCTTATAAGAATCTTCCCAATGCAACAAAGCAAACTCGTGAAATGGTAGATGATCTGGCTGCAGAAATCAAGGATACTGTAGAGATTTATAAGCTGACAGCCAATCGTTTTTTTGTTATTTACGAGTTTGAGGAATTCCAGATGTCCCCTGATTTTAATTATGTGCGAAAAATCCTTTTGGGTCATGAGTTGGCTTTGGCTGAATGCATGGAAAGATGTGGGTGTAAAGTAGTGAACCCTCGCCTGACAGATAACCAATATATCAATACCGTACTGTATGAATATATTCTCATGCACTTTGATAGAATGGCACCGGATTTTGAAACACAATCTCTGCAAATCTATCAGGAGATTGCCGACCGTAACCCAATGAAGGTTGATTCGCTTACCATAGAGGATTATCTCTCACCGAAAGAGGTTGCCTTTTATGACAGAAAGTTTTGTGAAGTAAATGGGAAATATGTCTCCTATCACTATATCAGTGACTATAGACACCGAGTAACAGCCGGGTGGCTGAATCCACTCCTGAGCAGCTCCTATGATGTGGATGTAGACATATTTTTCGTGCGAGAGGACAGAAGAAAAGCAAAAACTATCGTCAGACGATCTGTTGATATGCAGGAGTTGGTGTTAGAAAATATCAGCAGTAATACCAGTGTAGCAATGGAATCCAGACAGAATATGCGTGATGCATTATTGCTCCGAGAGAAAATGTATAGCGAGAGTGCGGATATGTATTATTTATCCGTTCTTGTTACTATTTCTGCAGATGAATTAGATGTGTTGGATGATAAAATTCGTGAGGTGTACAACCTTATGGAAACGAAGGATATGCCACTTCTTCCATTGGATTTACGGCAGGAGGAAGGCTTTCGCTCTACACTGCCTTTTGTAAAATTGGATAAGGATGTCATGCGAATTTCCTCCCGTAATATTCTCTGCGGTGAACTGGCTTCTGTGTTTCCGTTTAACGAACCGTCCATATTTGATGAGGGCGGTATTTTTATCGGCAAAAACAAAGCAGGAAGGTTCTGTGCGATCAATAACTTTGACACCACAAAATACGATAAACCACACATGATGTTCCTTGGTTCTACAGGTAGTGGTAAGACTTATGCGGGTCAGTTGATGATTGGCCGCAGTCGAATGGCAGGTGCGAAATGCTTCGCAATCGCACCGATTAAAGGCGAGGAGTACAGACGATTCTGTGAGAATATCGGCGGACAATTCATCAAGTTTACAACAGAGGGAACTAACCACGTTAATATCTTTGATATACGCCTTCCTAAAGAAGAAATCGCATCAGCACTCATTGAAAGCGGTGATACCGGTTACTTAGGGCAAAAAAGTTATCTGTCCAGAAAATTGATCGTGGTATCCGCATATTTTGAGATTCTGATGCCCTATTTAACGCCCCTGCAGCAGTCTCTGCTTAATGTAGCCATTGTAGATGCCTACAAAGCAAAAGGCATTACAAGGGACAACAGGAGCATTTTAAACGAGGATGGCAGCTATAAAGAAATGCCTATCATCAGCGATGTTTGCATCGCCTTAAAGGATATGCTTAACCCTGATAACGGTGTCGAGGATACCTTCCGTATGACTATGCCAGATCCGCAGGAATTTAAACAGACAATACATGAATTGGTAGGAATCATGCAGCAGTTTATTTCCGGTACATACAGCTTCTTAAACAAGCATACAAACATCGAAAATCTGGAAAATGACTACACCGTTTTCGATATATCAGACCTCGACAGCTCCGGGGATAAAATCGTCGGCGCAATGATGTTTACTATCGTAAACCATATTATGAATATCATGTCCGAGGACATCACCCAGCGCAAGATTGTTTTCATTGATGAGCTTTGGAAACTGGTCGGTGAGGGGAGTGGTCAGACTGCTGCCTTCGTAAAAGAGCTGTACAAAATCATTCGTGCATATAACGGCTGTGTTATCACTGCATCACAGGATATTGAGGACTGGAAATCGAAGGATAATGAATCTGTTCTGAACACAATCATCAATAACTCGCAGTTCCAAGTGCTGTTAAAAATGCAGCAGCATACGCTTGGAGTTGTCGGTGATATGTTGTATCTAAACAGTGAAATTCGGAATCAAATCTCTATGTTCTCTCAGCGTGGTGATGCAATGTTAATCTGTGAAAATAATGCCTTTGAAATCCGTTTCAGTGGCACACCTGCAGAACACAGAGCTATTACAACAGATCCCAATGAATTGGCTATGCTGAAAAAAAAGTAACAGTTTTTTTAAAAAGAAAGGGGGAGAAAAATGTATTTTAACAGCGAAGAATTAAGTGAGATAAAAGAAGTGCGAGAGGAACAAATCAGTGATTTTTTAACAGATGGCTGGGGTTGTGTACGGATAAAAGATATCATGCGATTATTTGATTTAAGCAAAATAGACTACACACATGGCTTAAGAAGCATGCTTAACAATCATATAAAGGTAGTGGAGCATAGTGATTATGTAGCTGTTGAATATTTTCCGGGCTATGAGGCTTCAAAGAAATACATGAACACAATTTCTGCTTTAGTAGCCCTAAAAAATCAGCATAAAAATGTAATCATAACTGACGATTCCTATAGCACTCTGTTTACTGCTAAGATGTATATTCGTGACGAAAAAACAGATGATGTACGAACCTATTATGTCATCGACACACAGTTTCTGGACGTACCTTTTTATGTGCTGCAGGATCTGATTAAGAATGAATTGGACAACGGTTACTCCAAGAAAAATCGGTTAATTATCATTGTATACCCTGACACAGAAGTTGAGCATATTAGTTTAGATATCCCCATCTTTCTCGCTCTGCTTCAGTTTTCAGAAAAAGATATTTCCATCAACTTTTACGATAACAAACAGTTATGAGAGGAGGGGGATTATGAAGATTTTATCCAACAAAGCAAATGCTATTCAGAGCAGGCTGAATATGTTTCAGTCACAGCCATCTGATTACTACTTAGTAATGCAACATCTTCCTGAATTAGTTTCATTGATTGAGGAAGTAGAGAGCTTCTCTGTCAACTGCCGGAAGGTTATTGCAGGGTATCAAAATGACCTTCCGTATTATTCTGGAATGTTGGATCGTGTAAGTATCAGAGACGGTAAAAAAGCCTTGTCAGCAGTTAAAAAAAATGTTACTGTTTCCGTAGAGAATGACATACTTACTCTAAGATTATTTCCATTGATTAAAAATTTGTCTGCAAGAACAAAAGAGTATATTTCTATCTTAATCGGTGATGCAATCAAGGAGTATTTCACAGCAAATCCTAGGCTGGATTTCGGTTGTGAAAAGTGTGTTATCGTTATAAACAGCCACTATACACGTCCTGATTTGGTACGGGACAACGATAGTGTAGAGGTATCCGCAATCGTCAATGCTATTAAGACATATTTCTTGACGGATGATGATGGATTACACCTTGCAATATACAGAACTGGAACAATATCTGATCGGCATGAAACTGAGATCAATGTGATGAAAATAACTGATTTTGTACAGTATTTAATTCAGCACAGTAGGCACGCACATTCCTAAATAAAAGCAATCTGGATTCTTGTTTTTTTCGCTAATGAGCAGTGTTTTTTTGAAGGATTTTACACCGAGCCTTCAAGTTTTTTCACTCAAAAACTACGGTTTTTTGAGTGCCAAATCGCCAATTCCCATTTTGGCACGCTTTTGGCATTTTTTGATAGGGAATATTTCCCGAAAAATCAACGTTTTTTGAGGTTTTGGGAAAATTTGAAAAATCCACCTAAAGAAAAAGGGGGGTTTAGGGTTTTGGTTTTGCTCTATTTTCTTATCAAGTGAGCTACCTTCCGTTCACTTGATACTGCGATAAAATTTTGATTGTGATACAATGCCACTACTGACACTGAAACAGCACACCAATGATACAGTTTTTAAAAATAAATTTTAAAAAAGGAATGATGGCATTGCAACCACCAAAAACACAAACAAAATGGAATCCATATATGAAAAGCGTGTCTGAAAAACTGAAACGAGATTGGAAAGGTTTTGAAGATATGACAAATGAAATAATAAAAACCCCGGGAACACTAAAACCCGGCACAACCGGATATGAAATCCTGCACATTCTGAAACAATATGGGGATTACCCGGAAGATAAAATAAAAGAATTGATACCGGATAAAAAGCCGGATACAATTCGCAAAGCAATTCGTAAATTAGTGGACTGCAATTATATCCTGAAGCGAAGGGGAATTGGTGGGGAATATATTCTGAGCCTAACACGGTTCTCTAAAGGATTGTTGATGGTGCAAAATTATAATCTCAGCACCTCACCCAAAAAATTAACACGAGCAGCTAATCTGGCTGTAGTCTCAATGATGTTTCATAAAAGCGTCCTGCCATACGATACAAATGCAGCAGAATTTTATGAATCAAAGGATGACATTTTAAAAAAATATCCTGAATCGGAAAAGGTCTTAATTATTTCCAGAATGGCTGGGATATATCATCACTACGATGAAATTATTCCTGTGTTTTTTCTTGGAAGCTCTATGTATTGGGTAGACAATGCCGAGCGAACAGTTAAGGAATACCTTGAAAACCGTCTGTACCATAAACCAATCAATACTTGCTTTTTCTTTATAGAAAATTATGAGAAAGAAGCAATGCGGTTAATAAAAGAGCCGGAAGGCGGCAGAAATTATGGTCTTTCTCTTAGAGAGTCATTGGAGCTGTCCTCTTGCTATCGAAAGACCTTTTTATTTTCAACAGACCGCCCTGGTATTAACCAGTTAAAGCTGTTTCGCTCATTTTCAAATATTGAGGAATTGTTTCTTGATGCCGTATTTGAAAGAAATGAAAGAGAGCTGTCAGAAGAAAGCGTCATTGACGGTAGGGTTGAGGATACAGACTGCATCGTTTTATTCAGCGGCGATATTATCCGAATTAAAAAAATCTACCGTCTTCTTGATGCGAGAATGTTGGAACGTATAAACATTATCTGTTATGACTTCCAAGAGGACTTCCTGCAGGAGGTATTTAGTCCTTGGTCGGATCGAGTAGTATTTAACAGTTACTCGATTGAAGATGTAAGGGAGGTGTTTAATATTTAAGATGCCAAAACGATATACGAATAAAAAAAAAGGAGCCATATTATATCAGTATGGCTCTAAATTTTTGCACAAACTACTCGACATAGAAAGCTTTCTTGTAAAGCACACAGACCTAACCAGAAACAGGCTGTATATCATGGGTGGGTGCTGCCTGACGATAACCGGAATGATTCGTTCTTTATTCCGAGGGAAAGCTTTCACGCCGATAGCATGGATCATCAACAGTATTTTTTCCTTATCAGGACTGTTGATTTCCATTTTCTTATTCATCATTGCAGTCTCAGCTGTCTATTTCATCCAAAACCATAGCGAAGAATTTTCGGATGAATATGACGAAGAACGTAACTTCACTAAATCAGCAAGCGGCACACATGGTACAGCATCTTTTCTGGAAGGAGAGGAAATAAAAGATGTTTACGGGCTATGCCCTGAAAAAAGGCTTGAAAGTCTGAATGGCTTTTTAATCGGGAAAGTACCGGATATTTCAAGAAACGCCGGACATATCGGGGATATTGTTACAAGGGATGAAACCCTGATGCAAAAAAAATTTCTGTCAAACAGGAACACGCTTATCATCGGTTCTCCCGGCACAGGGAAATCTGCTGGTATCATGATCCAAAACTTAATAGAATCCGCAAAAAGAGGCGAGAGTGTTTTCGTAACCGATCCCAAAGGGGAGCTGTGCGATAAGACCTCGCCTATTTTTAAAGAATTAGGTTACACCGTTAAGGTATTTAACCTTGTTTACCCATGGCACTCCGATAAATGGAACGTCATGGAATGGCTCGCAGGTCTTGGGTCAGATAATGAGAAATGGGTATCAACCATCAGCTCTATGATTATTAAAAATACCAATGGTGGAGAAAAGACGGATGCCTTCTGGGAAACCAATGCAGATAAACTGCTGCGTGCCTTAATGTCTTTTTTGTTAGAAATCGCATCCTCTAAAGCTAAGCTGAAGGATAAAAAACTGGAAGAATATGAGGAACGGTTGCGGGGCCTGCGTGCCGAACGAAACCAATGCGAAATCCTAACCGAAAGGGATTATATGAATCAGCAAATTGCGGATGTCATTCGTGAGCGGTATCAGTATCTCAGTAAACGTGTAGACAGTCTAAAAATGCAAATTGAATCCTGCACAACACAGAATGAAAAACAAAGGCTAACAAAAATTTATCAGAAACTGGTAGCATTCCGTAATGATGAAATGCTACTGCCTATTCTGGATAAGGATAACCCACCGGATGATTTTGAACCGCTGACACTTGCCGAAGCGAAGAAACGTATCTTAAATCTTCCAACCTGCTCGCAGCTGCTACAGTTAAGGATATACATAACCAAAGAAGAAATGGCAGACTTCGCTTCATGGTATGCTCTTCCCAAAAGGGAGAAAATCACACGTCTGGTGTATGAGCTTGCATTTCAGGTACCATACGAGAGCAGAACATATAAGACCCTGTATCAGGTCTTTTCCATCTGCGATCCAAACCGCAGCCTTGCGTTCAGCTACTGGAGTTCGTTTACTGAAGCAAGCGAAAATCTTCGCACTTCCGTAAAAGGCGGGCTGGATACAAGGCTATCTGCTTTTAACCAGCATTTTATCAGAAAAATGCTCTCCGAAAATGCAATCGACTTGGAGAAACCCGGACAAGAGAAATGTGCTTATTTCTGTATCATTTCCGACCAGGAAACATCCTTGTCTTATATCTCATCCCTTTTCATTACGGTTGCATTTGAAACTCTCCGGTCACAGGCGGATTCTTTAAAAGAAAAACGACTCTCCCGCAGGGTTATGTTTTATCTGGATGAATTTGCAAATATCGGGTATTTGCCGGACTTCACAAAAAAACTTTCTACACTGCGTTCCAGAGACATTCATATCATTCTTGCAATACAGAATCTGCCGCAAACACTGCAGCGATATGATGAAAATACCTGTATGGAAATTTTCGGTGACTGCGACTTGATGCTTTTCCTTGGCTGCGGTAATGAAACAAAAACACCGGAGTTTGTCTCCGCACTGATGGGCAAGATGACAACAAGCACCATTGTAAAGCGTGAAAACGGAAATAAACTTATGCCTTTTCACGATTTAGATTATTCAACCAGTGAACAGCAGAATCAGCGAGATCTCATGTACCTGAGTGAGGTTAGGGGATTGGAGCAGAATCGACTGATTGCAATTACACGAGGCGAAAAGCCCATGCAAGTGGACAAGTATATGTACTTCCATCGTCCGGACTATAAGTGGATTGAAAGCCTGATAAAAAAATATCCAGTAATAAGCGGTAAGCCATTGGATAAGGAGGATGCCATTGATCTGAATGAAATCCACGAACCAGAGGTTTCCGCTGTATATCCTGTATATCCGGTGCGGCCAACATCACCAATGGATACAATCGCTTCTACGGTTGACATTCAGATGAAATCCGTAAATCCAAAAAATGAAATTGATGATTTCGTGGAGCATCTGCAGGAGCTGCAAGCAGAAGGGCAATACACACCAGAGCAGCTGTCCAAAATCATTCATCAGTCTCTTGGTATTAGCGAAAATACGCAAGTGGAAAATGAAATATCTGAACTAACAAAAAGCACAAATGCCACTGTTGGCTCCTACGAGGACGTGACAGACGGTTTTGTTCCATTAACGAAGGATATGCCTGATGAAAGTACCACACCGCAGAAAGCCCCACAGACGATGTATAAGTACGAAACGCCACAAATAACAAGAAAATTATCAAAAAGGAAACTAAACAATGAAAACAAAGTCAACCCCAAAGATATTTAATCATCTTGTCGATTTTTAAATACCATTGGCAAAAGAATAAAGGAGGAGTATCTTATGGCAAACGAAAAAGAAAGAAGAGAAGATGAAATCGAAATTAAAAAAGCGGTGAAAGAGCTTTCCATCAATGAAATTGATGAAATTATGTTTTCTTCTCCGGATTCTGCAACAGAAGCAGATGAAGAATATGAAGAAGAAAGTGAACTGTCCGACAGCAATAGTATCTTTCAGTCGATAACACCAAAACCTTTGATGGAAGAAAAGTATCCATCACCTACACACGCACAACAAGGAAAGGGGAAAAGAAAGACCATCAGTTATGGCAGCTCTGACAATATTTCTCGTACAGAACAAGCATACAGAGCCTTTGAAATGGCGAAAGAAAACCGAAAAATTATCGAAGGTGTTGTAATCAGTGCAACAATGGTTAATATGCCAAACGGATTACAGGACGTACTTTTTGAAGTTGTTCCTACAGAATCCATTTACAACAATATTTCTGTTTTTATTTCCGGCGAAAATATGAGCAAGATTTTAGTATGGAATCGCAATGAAGACTCAAAAGATGCAACAACCAAAATACGCCGTCGATTTGGTAAAGCAATGCTGAACGCCGAGATTCAGTTTTGCATTGAGAAAATCACGATTACCAATCCGCAGGAAAGAAATATTGAGGAACGAGAATATTTTATTGCCGGCAATCGCTGCATGGCAAATGAACGGATTAAGCAAATGTACTTTAACCCTGATGATCCAAACAGCCTTCAGGAGGGTGATATTGTAAATGGTCGAGTAATTGGTGTTTTTCCCCAGCGCATTGCTTTTACAGTTGCAGGTATTGATAAATATCTACACATTACCACGCCATACATTACCGGAGCTTCCAGAATCATTCCCGGCACCTCCGGGAAGGCACTTGCTGTTGTCAACGATGAGAAGGAGTGCCTGATTAACACCATCAGACGTAATCCCGAAACAAAGGAAATTACGAATTTGTACATTTCCTTTTATGCTCCAATCGAGGATAAAATCCTGAAGAAAATTGATGCAATGAGAGTAGGAGCTTTATACTCCGGCACAATTTTACGCTTTCTACCTCCAACCGAAGAAAGAAAACATCCCTACATGATCGTAAAAACCGACTCTGGTGTTGAAGTGCTCTGCACACTTCCAAACTGGAAAAAACCGCCCATGGAAATGGACAGTGTAAACGTCAAAATAGTTGAAATCCGTCCTAATGGTCAGAATACACTGGTGCTTGGATTCATCAAGCGTTAAGAAAGGAATGTGACTGAAATGGAAACAAAGAGAATAAAACTGGAGGTTGAAATTCCGACTGTGATCTACATGGCACTGTTGGAAAATAAAATGCGTGACCAGGAGGACATTCTGGAACGTGCAAGAAAGGGTACGGTCGCAGCCTTCTACGCTATGTATCGAAACCCTTCACTTGTCCCTGTCCCGCTGAGACAATATTTTGAAGCTAACTACGGTGCGCCGCCTGAGCTGCCCGCACAAAAGAAAAAGGGTAAGAAAAAGACCGAAGAAGCTCAGCCAGCAGATGACCATAATGAATTTGGCAATGAGTAACCTCTATCTCCTATAAGTCTATCTGAAACGACACAATTCCCCTATCCATGTCAAAAAGCAGGGTAGGGGAATTATATATTTGTTATATGTTATACATTCATTATTTTACATAAAGTGTATAAATTAAAAAACTTTGAAAAGTTTATTTTCAAAGTGAAAAAGGCAAGAAAAAAAGCCGTCCCCGGCCTTTTTCTCAAATAACTTACAATATAATCTAGGTTTTGTTGCACTGTCCCCAGTGCTGAGTGACTATCCACATCACTCAAATCCACAATTAAATTATACATATAACAAATAGATTTGTCAACGAAATAGACTTTGAAAAAGTGCGAAAAAAAGGCGAAAAATCAAGCTTTCCATCGATTTTATTATGTGCATTTTGCTAAATGTTTAATATATTACATTTATAAATTATTCGACAGAAAACTAAAAAAACAACTATGCTGCAAAGAGTTTTTAACAAGAAAATTTTTCTTATTTATATAAGAAAAATCTTGTAAATTCAGCATTTTCCGCACAATAGGTCGCTTTGTATTTATCAACTGAACCCATAACTTTTAAAAATTTTTTATAAAAAAGAAAGGAGTTTTTACTATGAAACAAAAAATGTTAGGCTCTATTGCTCTCGCAGGCGTGCTCTCGCTGTCTGTAGCCGGAACAGCTCTGGCTTCCGACTATCACAGCCCATTCACCGATCTTTCACCTAATTCTTGGTGCTATGGGTATGTCACCAGCATGGTAGGGCATAACTTCCTGTCTGGTTATCCGGATAATACGTTCCGACAGGATGCTCTTATCACTCGTGCAGAAACAGCAACCGCCCTGAGCAAGTTAGGACTGCCAGCAATCATTGTAAGCAAAGAATTCTACGATGTACAATCCCTCACATGGTATCACGATGCCATCCAAAAGGCATATACATCCGGTGTAATGCTTGCAACCAATCACGATACTACCAGTGACTATTATGCTCCAAACGATTACCTGACAAGGGCTGATGCGGCTATCATTGCTTCTCGCCTTTATGGACTGCATCATACCAGCGGCAGTCTGCGGCAATTCACTGATAGCAATGAAGTTCCCTATGGTTCTGAAATCCATTTTAAAAATCTTATCAATGCCGGAATCATGTCCGGTTATCCTGATAGAACGCTGCGTCCCAATCAGCCGATTACCAGAGCTGAGTTCAGCCGTATCTTTAATTTCATCTGCAGCATGACATCCTACGATATGCAGAACAATATTAGAGATTCCTTGGAGGAGGAAAATATACTGAACAAAGATAATGATCTATCAGAGGTTTCTTTAAAGCTGGAAGTAGCTGATAAGCTGACATACGGCGAAGAATCTTCGGCAAGGGTAAAGGTAAAAACCGAGAATATACCGAACGGAACAGTGATTCCACTCTCCATCAGCGGCAACGGCAGCAATATTACCATTCCAAGCCAGATTACCATCTACAATGATACAGCATCCTTCTTCATTTATTCCTCAAGATTGACTGCAATGAAAACCTACACATTGACTGCAACGTATGAAGGAATGGATTTCAGCACAAATGTCTACCTCAAAAAGAAGGATACACAATCCAATGATATTTATATTGACAAGATCACTGTTGATGGCACACTGCTCTATGGTAAGAAGGACTCTGTAGAAATAGTAGTAGAAACAGAGGATATCCCTAAAGGCGAATATGTAGAAGGCTACATTACCGGGCCGGGGCTAAGCCTTGAAGATGATGAAGTAAAAGTGAAGAATAATAAAGCTGTTTTTACTGTGAATTCCAAATCCAGTACACCAACAGGTATTTATACTTTCAAGGCAAGCTATGAGGGACATTATCGGACAGCAAAGGTTGTGGTTGCCGAAACAAAAACGGATGATCCATATATCGTTAAGGCAGAAGTAAGTAGAAATCTGAGAGAAGGCAAGAATGACAAAATAAATGTAACCGTATATACAAATGATTTGCCAAACGGGCAATATATGACCGCCGCACTCAGCGGAAAAAACGTATACCCCGCAAGCGTTGGCTTAAGCGTTACAGATCAAGTATTGGTATACGATAACAAAGCTGAATTTACCATCTACAGTTCCTCCTACACGCCCAAAGGCACATATTATATCACGTTCGATTATAACGGTTTCTCCCACAGAGTTAAATTCTATGTGAGTGACAGCGACTCTGATATTGATTCCGATAATGATGAAAACGGCTATATCAAATCCATTACTGTAGACGGCTATCTGCGTGAGGGCCGCAAGGACTATGCTGATGTAACTGTAAAAACAAGCGGTATCCCCGATGGATCAATCCTTTATCCTGAAGCTGAGGATGATCTGAAGGTTCCTGCGTCCTGCGTTGTTTATAACAACAAAGCTGAATTCTATGTGCATAACCCCAATTCTGTTGAAGCTGGCAGATATGAAATTTCCATCCGCTATAACGGTGAAACCTACACAGCTACGGTTCGTGTCCGCTGATAAATCTCCTACAACAGAACACTAAGTTGCTATAGCACTTTTTCCACTTACTTTGCAAATATTTTTTGCAAAGTAAGTGGAATTTTTTATAAACTGAATAGTTAATAGGGCATGGCGGCAAACGATAATTATTATCTTTTAATAACTATTCGCAAAACACAGCTTTTGCGAATAGTTATTGCTATAACAGAAAAAATCAATTTATAAAATGCGAATACCGAAAATCCGGACAAGATACGAAACAATCTGCTGGCGAAAACATCCCTCTGAAAAATTCGGAGGGATGTGATACTCTACAGTAAACTGAAAGCGAATAGCCTAACGAATAATAAGCAAAGAGAAATTGTTCATTGCTTGCTAATCCTTCGTTCCGGTTTTTATTCCTGAAAATCAGTTATTGGTTTCGGCTTCTATCTCCTCAACAGGCGGCAATTCTATACCGAAATTACTATATCGCTCCAGAGAATGTAACTCTGTCTTGATAAATGCCCATGAACTGCGATAATCATCACATACAGAGAACGAAGATTCTTTCATAAACAAAGTAAATCCATCTGGATCATCGCCATACTTCAAGTCAAACTCCTCAGCGCACCGAATTTTATCCCAATCCGAAAGATTTGTTCTTCCATGAAGAATATGCTCTAGATTCAAAGAAAAATAGTACATACTGTACGGAATGCCCGCAATTTTAGGACAAGCAGAGAGCCGATCGATATTGTTCCGTTTGCGTTGGTTTCGATCAAGAATTCCTGCACGATTCGGTGTTTTAATTTGTGTTTCCGTATAGTAAGGCGGAGTGCTAATTTCCATCGTATCATCTTCGACAACAGCATCATCAGGGATAAAGACACCGTCCATATCTGTTAGATGAACAATTCGGCAAATATCACTCTTTCTGTAGATACTGCCCATAAACTCCTTGACCTGCTCCCAAACGGCAGCCACGATCTTATCCGAAGAAGTGAAGTCGCGGGTCAGGATGTCACCATGAACAACCTGAAATTTTACCGTTGAGGAAGAAAAAATACGGTTCAAGACCGTAGACAGACTGGTTTCATCCGTCGGCCCTTCTACTATAAAGAGCATAACTTTCTTTTTAGCCATTGGACACCTCCACAGATGCGTCCTCCGTCAAAGAAATGCTCTCCATACGCTTGCCGACAATTCTCATTGCATGAGCGATTTCGGACACATTAGTTTCTTCGTAAAGAACTTCGTCATCATCACTTCCTAAAATGACTTCACGCAGATACATAGAACGCAGATTATTTGTTGCCCGCACACTTTTGATACGAGTATATCGAGCACCGGGATTAGTTGTTGTAAAGACGATAGAATTACTCTCCAACGTTTCCAGCGGATAAAGATTGTGCGAGGTGAAGATCAGCTGACCCTTACCAGAGTTTTGCATGATCCGCAGCAGCTCGCCCAGCAAATACTCGTAGATGCCGGCATCCAACTCATCAACCGCAAGTGTAATAGACGGATTGTTATATGCAGCGATCAGCAAATGCAGGATCGAAGTAATTTTTTTGATGCCCTCGGATTCATACTTCAAAGGCAAACGTTGCATTTCGCCATTAGCACAGAGTAGTTCTCGTGCTAACTGGATTTTAGTCCCCTGTACACCGTCATCCATAAGCTCCGTACCGAGTTCCACAAGCGTCAATTTAACGCCGGGGATGATTTTGCAAAGGACGGTGCTGATGGTTGATATAACTTGTCGAATAATCTCCAAGAACTGAGTCGGTATTGTTTTTGGTTGGTCGATTGGCAGTGTGAACATGCCGCCAGCCGTTTCCGTTCGGAAGTTCACGGGAATAGCTGCATCCAACGAAATCAGTCCGTTATTGCGGTTTAGAATGACAAAGAGCGAAGTCTTGGCATAAAGTGCCATTTCATACAGTGGCTCAACTTCATCATCATTGTCCTGCACTGCTTCATGGAGCATCTTCAAAAACTCCGGAGCAAAAAGAAACGAACGGTGTTCCTTTTTGCACAGCAGCTTCGTAACACGAAGTTCATTCATTTTTGCACTTTGCTTAGAGCCGAACAGCGATTCCAATTTCACCTGCGGTGTGAATACATCATCTTCCTCCTGATGCGTACACTCAAAGATAGTTTTCAGCCGAGAAGTCTTTTCTGGATTGCTACTGAATGTGACACATTTGATGGTTTCATCAATCGTCTCCTTGCTCAAGGTAGCAGCATAGATAAATCGCCGTCTGTACGCAACATTTCCCTCATTCAGCTTGAGGATGCTAAACTCAAATTGTAGTTCTGCCTGTTCCTGTCCAAAAGAAATACAATCTGATAATTCGGCTCCGACTTTTTTTCCGGACAATAATACTTTAAGAATTTCAAGTGTATCGATAAATGTCGTTTTGCCGGAACCATTCTGCCCGTAAATACCGAGGACATCAGCTCTCGGTGCAAAAATATTTTCACTATAATTGCATGGGAAACGAATGTCCCCGTATTCAACATTTCTAAAGTTCTTGATGCTTGCCCGCTGAATGCGTACAATAAGAGTTCCTTTAGAAGTTTCATTCATAGTGTCCACCTCCAAATTAAGTATATCCACTTTTTTAAAAAATAGCAATACGAAGCAACGAAAACGAATAAAAAATTCATATATAGACCTAAAATTCTTCATTGCCGTATGATGTCAGAGAATATTTCCTTCACGAGTAACATCTATTTGGTTGCTACAATGAAAAGACATGACACGAATTATCTTATAAATCTAAAAATCTTTTTTAACTTAGAAGTCCAATCAATGGAAACACATTTTATCCCTATGCTATAATTAGTCTACAAAAAAAGAAATGAGGTGTCCACAATGAAACAACCAACTCCGGGAATGCGAATAAAATATTCTCGCAAAAAAGAAAAAATGAAACTCTCTGAATTAGCAGATAAAATAAACGTACCAATCTTTATACTGAAAAGCTATGAAACCGATAGAAAAGAGCTGCCCTACGAACTGGCACGACATATCGCTACTGTGCTGCACACAACCGCAGGATATCTACTCGGTTGGGAAGCTGACCCCTTCCTAGCTGAGGTGTATGAACAAAAAACAAACGAAGAAGCACTGTTTGATGAAGATTTTGACGATGATGAACCATTTTCTGATGATGAAGATGACTGGGACGATGAAAACGAATCTATCTCCCTGTTTTATGAGATGATGTATAAAAGCGAAGAAGAAAAAGATGAAATCTTGGAAACCAGAGCATTTAACACTCATATTGCAGGCTTTCTGATTTGTACTTTACAAAAATTGGGCTGCTCCGCAAGCACAATTACAAAGGCTCGTCAGCTGTTGTATGATGAAATCTTCCCTAACCTGACGGCTGAAGCCGCCAGAGAACTTGGAGCAGCTGCGGAACTCAAGCAACCAGATACTCTGAATGAAAACCCCAATATTATCCATTTTCCGACAGAGGACTGATTTCGCCCTCTTAAATGTGCCGAAATAGGAATATGACGCAGAAATTTTAGTATTATATTCCCATTTCGGCATATAAATTGATTTTTGGCATGCCATAGCTATATCCAAGTCACTGCAGACATGACAGTAAAAGAAACCTTTGAACGTGAACTCAAACCGTTATCAAATATCAGAGACAACTACGAAAAAATTGTCCTTACTGCAGATC
>ENA-UOJR01000204-UOJR01000204.1-human-gut-metagenome-genome-assembly--contig:-C115P-NODE-204-length-91276-cov-14.829392_pt1 | contig 91276 bp, 81 predicted proteins | sample MGYA00242354_ERZ723901 | MGnify/ENA metagenome assembly ERZ723901
ACATCAACCGCAAGGCGCGGGAGTATCTGGAACAGGAAATGAAGGACAACGATGAGAAGCCTATGGGCGGCGGTTTCGGCGGTGATGTGCCGGACGAACTCTGCTACCAGTGGGCGCGGGAGTATTTCCGTGATGCCGATGCCAAGGAGGACGCTGAACCGGAAGAAAAGTTTGTTCCTAAAACCTACAATGGGAAAGTTTCCAAGGCGGGTAAAGGAAAAAAAGATAAGCCCAAAAAGGCAGCGCCCAAGCCTGCCCCGAAACCCGCAGAGGAAGAACAACTCACCTTTGGTGACTTTGGCACAGAGGAGGCGGCAGGATGAAACTGGACAAACGAGCCTGCCGCCACGCGGCCAATGCTCCGCTGAACATCAGCCTGAATGCCGGGGTGCTGTACACGGATCGGGTGAAATACCTTGTCACCGCCGCCGTCAAGCTGCTCGGCGGGCATAGGGTGCTGGCGGTTTACTTCTATGAATGCGAACGCCTGAAAGCAAATGACCGCATGCCAAAATGGGTCGTGTTTCAGGGCAAGGATGACTTTGCCACGCTGGAACGCGATGCCGAGGGAAACGTCAAGTGGCGGGATGCTATGCTGACGAATCTGACGAGATACTATAGTGGTTCATTCCTGCCCGCTTGTGTGTTTTATAAAAAAACAGGATGTCATACGATTGCAAGATACATCCATGTTGAAGCAAATCCGACATTGGTGCTGAGGCATTTGGACGATTATCAACAGGATATCCGTGACCGACAGGCGAAAATCCGCCGCTACAAGAGAGATGCTGTAGTTCGGGACAAAATGCGCCGTGTGCCGCAAACGCTCGCCAACCTGAAACGCTGGGCGGATAAGCACATTATGCCGCACTATTTGTTCTATGACTACAATAACGGTCGCGCAAAAACACAAGCTCGCTGCACCTATTGCGAGAAATTCTCCGTAATCAAAAGACCAAAAAACAACGATGTTTTGCGCTGCCCAAAGTGCAGACAGAAAGTCATAGCCAAGGCACAGGGGAAAAGAGCCGCCTACCATGAGGACAGGGAAACCTGTCAGGTGATCCGGCGAATCAGCCCGCAGGAGCTTGTGGTGCGTATCTATAAGCTGTACTGGTCTTATGCAAAAGGAAAGGATACCATCAGAAAATCCGCGTATGAAGTCATGCGCATATTTGTCCGCAGTGATAACGGCAAGGACGCAACCATGGAGCCTTACTATTATGACAGCGGGTATGACAGCGTGACCCACTGGCGGTACGGTTATCATCCGGGGGCGCTGTTCGGAATGGCGTGCTTCAGTTCGGAAGAAACCGGCGCGGTGTATCTTCCGGGGCTTGAAAAGACCCTGCACGGTACACCTTGGGAATACTGCGCATTGCGCCAATTCTACGAGCAGACGGGCATCCCGATGCAGGTCAGCTATTATCTGAAAATGTACTTGCGGCATCCGCTTTTGATCGAACGACTGACGAAAGCGGGCTTTGAGAACATTGCTGCAGATGTTATATACCGCGACGGGTTCAGTGATGCGCTGGATGAGATGCAGACCAAAACGCACCGTATCCTGCGCGTGGAAAAACAGGACGTATCTGTACTGCAGGAGCAAAAAGCAGGTGTGCCGCTGCTGAAAAAGTATCAGGCGTATGTGGCAATCCATCTGCGCGGAAGAGGTGTGCTGTTTCAGTGGCAGCTTCACCATAAGGTCTCGGAGATTCCTGCGGATATATTCCAATACTTGACAGCAGAAAAGTTTATGCACTATATGGAAGCCCAATTCCCAATCTACTGCGAAAAGCGCCCGGCGAATGTGTACCGTGATCCGACGATGGAAACGCTGGTAATAACCTATGTGGATTACCTGCATATGTGCCGTAGGCAAGCCTATGACATGAAGGAAAAGTCGGTGCTGTTCCCAAAGAACTGCGCGGCTGCGCATGACCGAGAAGCAGAGCGCATCCAAAAAATCAACGATGCGCAGAAAAACAAGGCGTTCGGCATAGCCTACGCAGGCTTTGCGCGAAAAGCAGCGCTTTCCAATGAGGAACTGCAAATCGTCTGCCCGAAGCGAGCCAACGACCTTGTTGCCGAGGGAAGGGCGCTGCACCACTGCGTTGGCAGCTATATTGACCGCGTGGCAGAGGGAAGATGCCTGATCGTATTTGTCCGCCGCGTGGAAGAACCGAAAAAGCCGTATGTGACCGTAGAGGTGCGCGATGGAAAGATCGCGCAGATCCACGGCGACCACAACAGTGACCCTACGGAAGAAGTAAAAAAGTTTGTTGACCTGTGGAGCCGCAAGGTATTGCCGATGGCTTTGCGGGCAGTCTGAGAAAGGAAGTGCTTACCCTTATGAAGCAAATCGGGAATCTCGCCATCGTCTGCGCCCGGCGCAAGGATGTGACCTTGCGCATTGAGCAGGGGAGAGTAATGGTTTTGTCGGAAGCTGCCTATGCGCCGGCAGCGTTTTCTGCCGATTGGGACGACGACGAAACCATCCTGTCGATAATCCACGAACTGAACTTCGGTCAATGCGCCCCCAAAAGCCAATGAAAACAGAGGAATGGCAGGAAAAAGCCGTTTTCATCGGAAAACTGCGGGAACTGACAGACCGCCTGAATCGCTGCCGCGCGGCGTATGAAGCCCATGCGCCGCTGGTAAGCGATGAGGTCTACGATATTCTGTCCAGCGATTTGCAGACGCTGGAAAGCTGGCTGGGCCTGAGAATGAAAAACTCACCGACTAAGAAAGACAATCATCTGACATGAAACAGCCTCCAATCTATGCAGTATTATGCATAGGTTGGAGGCTTTTGCTTGGCTGGAAATAAAAGCGGATAAACTTGAACTTAATAACGTAATATGGTATAATTCTAATAAATAAATTGTAGGGGGCATCTTATGGTACCACAGAAAATAGCACAGCGTAAGCGGGCAATGCGAGTGGCGGATGCTGTCAATAAAATCGAAGGAGCACCGGTTCGCAGCTACGCAATAGAACTTTCAAACGCATGGTGTGAAGGCAAAATTACCGGGGCGCAGATGAAAGAAGCTCTTCGGAAAAGCCACATGGAGATGGCTCGTCGCATGAAGTAAGGCTATGAATGATATTTATCTTTATGAGGATGTGCCGGTACTAAAAAATAAGTTCGGCATCAAAGATGAAAAAACATTAGATCTCGTGGAAGCAGAACAATCTCGCGCAAGCATGATGCTTCTGTATGAACATGGTTTCCACGACTTTTCAAACCGCGGTGTAAAGAAGATTCACCGCACACTGTTTGAAGATGTGTACGAATGGGCTGGGAACTATCGCGTAATCAATATTATAAAAAGAGAGCCTGTTCTTGCAGGACAAAGTGTGTGGTACAGCAATGCGGAGGACATTCCGCATGACTTGAAATGTGCTTGGGAAGAAATCAACCAAGTAGAATGGGCCTCTTTGACAAAAGAAAATTTCGCAAAAGAAATTGCGCATAAATTTCCGAAGATTTGGCGTGTGCATCCTTTTCGAGAGGGAAACACCAGAACCGTTGTAATGCTGATGACATTCTTTGTTGAGCATTATGGGTATTATTTTGACCAAGAACTGTTGGCGCAAAGCGCAGGTTATGTCCGGGATGCGCTCGTAATGGCATGTCTGGATAATTACTCCGAGTATGAGTATTTGGAAAGAATCTTGCAAGATGCGATTTGCACGGAGCCAATTGCAGAAACATTTGCAGAAGAGCAACCAGCGAGCATATCCGAGAAATATCAAAAGTACCAATCAAAGCATTATGAACCTGCTCACCACGAGTATGTGGAATATAAAACGAAAAACACCTATTCAAAGGATCCCCTAGCAGGGAAAGCTTCAAAAAAATGATGCCACTAGCAATCTGAATACAAAAAGTTGAAATTGCCTCCGACTTGCACCATATGAGTACGAGTCGGAGGCAATTATTTTTATACTTCTTTTATGGCTGTCGCTTTCACCAGCGGCATCATCGGAGGCAAAGTTAGTCTTTCATGCTGGGAAGGATGATTTATCATATCAGTGGACGGTTCGGCTTCTTCTACAAAAGTCAGCATAAATTTGTCAAGTAGCGAGACCATAAGGAATTTGTATTTTTTAAAAGAAAGAAAAATCTTTGCGCTGACTGCGGATATCGAGAAGCGTGGATATCTGGATACTTTGATTGCTGGCGCAAAAAGACACATCTTCAACAATTTGACGTTTTCCGCAAATTATGGTATCATACTAATGTAAGTGATTTATGTGTCGTGCAAAGCAATTTGCAATGATGCACGTTGTTATTTTTGTACTTTGTGCCTGCAATGCCGTTGACCGTCTGGTCTGCGCATTGCGGGCATTTTTTATCCGCTGGGGGGATGCCCCGCGTAAAGTGAGAATGACTTTTGTGCTGCTATTGGCAGCGAAGAAAAGTTGTTCTCGCTTTTTTTATTTTGGTTTAGCGCCGCCCGGCGTTAAAAATAAAAAATCAAGAAAGGCGAGATCAAAATGATGGACGAACTCAAACAGCAATTTTACGAGGTCATGCACAAGTATCAAAAGCCGTTTTCGGAAGAAGGCGTCACAGCAAACCTTACACAGTGGTGCGAACAGAAGCAGGGGCTTTTGCAGCTCCTGCGCAAGCATCCACTATGGAACGAGAAAGAACTGGCAATCGTGTTCCGTGTGGAGGAGCGCCGGGAGATTGACCGTATCACGGTAGATGAAACGCGCGCCGCCATACAGGAACTGGGCCGTAGGGCCTGCACGGATGATACGGTGTATGAGAACTTTGAAACCGCCCTGCGCGCGGCAACCGCAGACTATGCCCGGATACCAAACGAGTACCGCTTGGACACAATCAGGCAGTACGGCGGCATCAAGTGCGCACCGGGACAAAAGGCGAGCCGCATTATCAATCGGCTCTGCCTGAAATTCCATCTTGACCAGATTGAGGAAGAAACCGAAGCAGGTGAGCCGGACAACCGTTATGTGCGCACAGTCAAACCATACAATGCACTGTTTGCACGGCTGGCCGATGCTCTGAACCCGGCACATATCGAAAAAACTGCAGTGCTGTCAATCCACCCCTGCGATTTCCTCGAAATGTCCAACCGCGACAACACTTGGAGTTCCTGCCATTGCTTAGAAGGCGGCGGCTATCGCGGCGGCTGCCAGTCCTATATGGGCGATGCCGTCAGTATGATTTTCTTCACGGTCAGCGACGAGTACACGCAGAACTTTCATACAGCCCCTCGCATCACGCGAGAAATTTTCTGCTATAAGGAAAATGTTTTGCTGCAATCACGCCTGTATCCTACAGATTTGGAAGACCAGAAAACCCTGTATCGAGGCATCGTCCAACAGGCTATCGCGGTCTGCCTTGACAAACCGAACCTATGGTCGATCAAGCGTGGAAAAGAAACCGAACCTTACTGCGAATCTGCGGCGGACAGCAACCACTATCCTGACTATGCGTATGGGTATGCGGTTGCCTCTCTGCTGAAAGGGGAGATCGGCTATAGCAAAATGACGATTGGTTCCGTGGCTCGATGTGTTTGCTGCGGTGGAGAACAGAAGAACCACCGTTCCATACGCTGTGCAGAGTGCGGCAATATGTTTGTCTGCAAAGGCTGCGGCAAAACGGTGCATGGATATGGGCGCTATATTGATGAACACTTTTATTGCAATGAGTGCAGCTATGAATGTGCGGTTTGCAAAGAAAAGTTTATCGGTATGCCGCGCATCGGAATCGCCCGATCCGGCGAGCAGCGCGGAATTTGCCCTGCCTGCTATGCGCAGGTAGTTGATGTATGCGGAAACTGCATAATCCATAGTGACTGCCTTCCCATCGGTGCCAATCGTTTCTGCCCGAACCAGATGAACGGCCTTGCCGCATAAAGGAGGAATCCATGCAAGAATTGACGTTTGAAACCATTCTGCGTCTGCCGCAGATGGAATTGAAAAAGCGGTTAAAAGCCGAGCTGAAAAGCAGGGGTTACCCCGTTACCGATAAGCCCGGCTACCTGTATGCCGAGGGAACGATTCCTGTCTTGCTGGTGGCCCACATGGACACGGTTCACCGTCAGCCTGTCGAACAGGTATGCTATTCGGCAGACGGGGCTGTAGCCATGTCACCGCAGGGAATCGGCGGCGATGACCGATGCGGGGTCTGGATGATTTTACAGATCCTGCGTACAACAAAATGTCATGTGCTGTTCTGTGAGGATGAAGAAGTCGGCTGTGTAGGGGCAAAGAAATTCACAAAAGGTTCTTTACGACCGCGGGTAAACTACATCGTAGAGCTCGACCGCCGGGGCAGCAATGATGCCGTGTTTTACCTCTGCGATAACCCGGAGTTTGAGGACTTCGTTACTTCGTTCGGGTTCGAGACGGCAGGTGGTTCGTGCAGTGATATATCCTACATTGCACCGTATCTGGAAACAGCGGCGGTCAATATCAGCTGTGGTTACTACTGTGAGCATCAACGGCACGAGTACATCTGCTTAGAGGAGATGGAACTGAATGCCGCCCGTGTGGCGCAGATGGTAACGCAACAGACAGAACACTTTGAATATAGGGAACAGCAGGACAGCTTCTTTAGCGGGCGAGTTTACCAGTATTCTATGTGGGATACTGCCTCGGAGCGTGAAACCTACAAATGGCTTTCACCGCTGCCAAAAGGAGCAAAAATCAAACTGGGAACGGCAGAACTTATCATGTCTCATGCCAAGATTGACCGGCAGGGGAAGGTGCATCGCTATGTTCCCAAATTGAAAGCGGCCATCTTGACAGAAAACGCCATAGCGGTGATGCCGGACGGTAAGAAAGTAAGGTATGATTCCCAAAAGGCCAAGTGCCAGAAAGTGATGCCCCTGTCAAGGGCATTGGAAATACTGGGATGTAAGTAAACAAAAGGTCCTCTTTCGCTGTGAAAGAGGACCTTTTGTGAAGTGGTGCAAATATATAACTTGGTTAGAGTTCGGTGCAGTATCTTGCCAATCATGCGAAGCGAATGTAAAATTTATGGCGACCCGTTGTGCAAATGCAGAAAGCTATGGTATGCTAATTATATAAAGTGTACAGGAAATAATCAGAGCGCGAGGGGGCATAATGATGGAGAACAAATCGGATAAAGGCGGCTTCTGGAAACGACAATCTTTTCTTTTACCGCCATTGACTGCGGCGGTGGTTTTGCTGTGCCAGCAGATGGCTTCCTCCAATCCATCCGGCGTGGTCACCGTGAACATTTTGCTGTTGGTACTGAATTTCTTCAGCTATGTGGGGCTTTTGCGTGGGGAAAAAGGCACAGAAAAATCCGCGGCGATCGCCGCGGCAGGTTTTATTACACTGATGGCATTTGTGTTCAATACCTGCGTAGCCGGAATTCCCACTCCTTTGAGCGATACGGGAATCTTTATGAACAGTCTCTGCGGTATGTGGGTACTGGTAGCAGTTGTTCAAGGAATTTCGCTGTTGATACAGGCAGTGTTGCAACCAACGGTTGAGCAAGAGACAGGAGCAAGCGAAACCAATGTTTGGAATCGCCTACAAAAAGTAGGGGGACAGCTAAAACCAAAAGCCACAAACTCGCAGGGAATGATTTTGACACTGCTGCGCCTTGCCACAGTATTGTTGGCAATCGTTTCCTGGTGGAGTACCGCACAGGGCATGCGGGACTATGTGTTTTCACAGGCGTGGCAGGCAAATCTTGCCTCGTTTGCCATACAAAGCATCCTGCTGGGACTGAACTTTTACCTGCCGACCTTCTGGCGCTGGATACATAGTCTGCGCGGCAAAATCTGCGTGCTGGCGCTCAGCGGCGTTGTCTTGTTCTGCTCCTCGTGGTTCAGCTATGTTTTTATCGTTGGCACGGTCTATGAAAAAAGCTGGCAGACCGAAAGCCGCCTGTTGGTTCAGTCCGTGTACCGAAACGAACTATACAAAGCAGATGAATTTGTACAAATCAGCAGTGATGCACTGCGGGAAACACTGGGCGACGAGGTGGCGGCTCTGTACACTGCCAGCAAGACCGCCGATACCGAAACAACACAGAATCCTTCCGGCTTAGATCTGACAGCGGACAAGGCAAGCTACGCCGATAATGCGGACTTTGCGGCAAAAAATGAAATTGCTTCGGCAATCCAAGCGATGCAGACCGCCACGCAGGAGGGAACATCCTCCGGCGTGCGCGAACAGGCTGCCGCAGCACTGACACAGCTTACCGAACAGGTGGAAACGCGCATCGAACAGCTGACGCAGCAGATAAGCCAGACGCAGGACGCCTTAACGGCAGCAGCAGATGCGCAAACCAGCGCAGCCAGTGCGTTGCGAAATGCGCCGTATGGAAGTAATACTAACGCTTTGCAGAGTGCCTATAACAGTGCGGCATCCCGATTGAGTAACTTGCAGGATACGCTAAATCAGCAACAACAGGACTTACAGGATTATCAGCAGGCGCAGGGAATCCTGCAGCGATACGCAGGTGTGCTGGGAATTGCCGGAAATGCAGCCTCCGTGCAGACAGGTCAGGCGCTGCGTAGTATCCAAAGTGCGCTGCTCCAGACGGATGTGGATACGGAAGCTATTGAACAGCAGGCACGCACCGTGTTTGAGCAGCTGCAAGCCGCACAGGACAGTGGATCGGATGCGGATTTTCAGACATTATTGAATGATATGGACAGTTTCATCCGCAAGGTGCAGGATTACGCAGTCCTGAAATCATCAGGTGACGCGCTGCAAAACCAGATCAACAGCATGACGGCAGACACTGCACAGGATAAGGAAAACTGGGAGCCCCTATGGACAGAGAAAATTGAGCGTCTGAAGGCAACAATCAGTGGTCTGCCTGTCAGTGACAGCGGGCAGGAGTATGACCGTGCAGATGCCCTTGATAAGTTGGACGATGCACAGCGCCTCTACATTTCAGCGCATAACCCTGTTGATCAGGCACTGATTTATCTGGGAAGCCCATATTGGCAGCTGGCAGCATTTTCTCTTGTATTGGCGTTCTTCTTGGATATTGCCGCTTTTATTACCGGGCTTGTCATTGATGTGGCAGATCGGCGTAAAATGTTGGAAAAATGAAGAAAACCACATAGGTTAAAAGGACAGCCTCTTCCGCTGATGTGATTTCAGCAGAAGGGGCTATTACTTTATGCTCACGTGTGACGTGGCAAAGTAGCTTGCAAACTGGGTTTGTAAATTTTGGCTAAAAGTTCACCGAAATGTAACATTCTGTTGTACAATAGGGATTATAGAGGGGGATTGTTGAATGAAGCCGATTCTGATTGTGGACGACGAAGCCGCTATTGCCATGCTGGTACGGCGCATCCTGACGGAGGCGGGCTACCGCTGTCAGGCCGTGACCGACAGCCGCGCGGCGGCAAATCTGCTGGAAAAGAACCGCTATGATCTGGTGCTGCTCGATGTGATGATGCCCCATCTGGATGGGTACGATCTGCTGGCGTACATTCGGCCCACGGGCACGCCCTGCATCTTCATCACAGCCAAGGACGCCGTGGCAGAGCGGGTGCGCGGGCTGAACAGCGGCGCGGATGATTACATCGTCAAGCCGTTTGCCCCTACTGAGCTTGTAGCCCGGGTGGAAAGTGTGCTGCGGCGCGCCGGGCGCAGCACCGCCGTCTACACAATGTGGGAGTATACGGTTGACGCTGCGGCCTGCCGTGTGCTGCGCGGTGAGGAGGAAATGCACCTGACCCGCAAGGAATATGACCTGCTGCTTTTGTTTTTGCGCAACCGCGGCCAGGCGCTGTACCGGGATTACCTGTACGAAACCGTCTGGGGCGATGACGGCACGGGCTGTGACACCCGCACGCTCGACACCCACATTGCCCGTCTGCGCCGCAAGCTGAACCTTGGCGACCGCCTGCACAGCGTGCGGCAGATCGGGTATATGTTGGAAAAGGAATAAAATGTAACCCGCCCGTGACGAAGCTGTAACCAACCGGAAACAATCCTGCGGTATGCTGGGGGTACAACAAACAAAGGGGGATAACCACGATGAAACACACCGCAAGGCTGACCGTCTGTCTGCTGGCGCTGGCGCTGACGGCCTGCACGGCTGCGCCGCAGGACATGCCTGCAGGCACGACCACCGAGACAGCCGCCGCGCCCGCGCAGACTGCAGAGCCCACCACAGAAACACCCGCCGTGCAGGACACGCTTACGCCCCTTTACACGACCTGGGGCGCGGCGGTGGGGCGGGATGCCGTCTACAGCGCGATGAACATTGACGATGCCGGCCAATACTTCGCCACAACGATTGATTTTTCCACGGGTGAGCAGCGCATCCTCTGCAATAAATTCGGCTGCAACCATGCGGATGAAAGCTGCCCGGCCTACATGACGGCCATCCGGAACGGCTGCGTGCCGGAAGCCATGCTGCTGCCCATGGGCGACCGGCTTTACTGGCTTGTGGATGGCCGTTACAATGAGAGTGACGGCGCATATCTGGATGTGAGCAATACGGACGGCAGTGACCGCCGCCGCGTGGCCGAGGGAGACGACCTACCTGATTTGACCAATGCCTTTGTCTGGTACACGGATGGCACAGCACTGTATACTTTTGTGCGCAGCTACAGTGAATTTACCGTCCTGCGTCTGGATGAGGGCGGTGCGGCGTGCTTCTTTACCCACAGCATACCGGACGGCGAGGATTATGTCGCCGTAGGCTGCTGGCAGGACAAAATTGTCTTGCAGCACAGCGCATGTTATCAGCAGCAGCCCTTGAACCCGGCCGGAGAGGCCGCCACGGATGAGGAACTGCGCGCATGGCTGGCTGCCGATGAGCAGGCCCGGAACGAGCAGACGAAAAACCTCTGTCTGCTGGATACGGCGGGCAACATGACCGACACCGACATGACATGGAGCGGCGATGCAGGCAATGTTCAGCTTGTCCGCAACGGTGCGGCCTATCTGCTGAACGAATCCGGGCTGGTGACAAAATTCGACCTGACTGCTGGCACGACCCAGACCCGACAGCTTGACCTGCAGGGGACACTGGTATTATACGGTGTCGTGGAAGGCGCAAGGCCGGACGGCTGGATCCCTGTGACGGTGCGCGATGACAGCGAGGGGCTGCTGAACCCCGAGACCGGCGTCTACACCCCGTTGCCGACCACATGGCTCAAGGATCAGGCAGTGGAGCGCAGCCCGTTTATTGTGGCAGCCAGCGACACGATGCTGCTTGTGAAATACGGCGAGATCTACTACACGACAAACGACATCGGCACGGACGGCGCACCTTACAGCTTTACCACCTGCCGCGGAGAGTACGGGATCATTTCGGCAGCAGACTATCTGGCGGGCAGTCAGGATTGGGTGCAGGTGACACTGCAAGGCCGCGATCTGGTATGAGGAAACAGTGATGAAATTTGCAACCAAGCTATCTCTGGGCTGCATTGCGCTGCTGTCCTGCGCGCTGGGCGCAGCAGGCCTGCTGCTGACCGGGCAGAGCTTTTCCGGCAGTCTGGCCAGCACCCGCACGGCCCTGCAGGCCCAGCAGGAAAAAGAAAAATACGCGCTGGAGCGGTTCATCTTTCAGGCCACGGACAGTGCGCAGTTTGAAAATTACATTTTGGCGTCCGCGGCCCAGCAGTATGCCGAGCAGACCGCCGATGCGGGCAGCAGCATGGCACTCTGGCTGGACGGTGCGTATGCGCTCTATTCCGGCCTGCCTGCGGCCCTGCCGCACACCGCACTGAAGCAGGCCCTGACTGACGGCGAAAACGCCTGGCAGCTGACCCGGGCGGCCGGGCGGTGGTATCTGCTGCTGACCCAGCCGCTGGATCTGCCCGGCGTGCGGGCCGATATGCTCTGCGCCTACGATGTGAGCGCGGTGTTTGCCACCCGTGACGCCCAGCTGCGGGCGTGGCTGGCGGCATCGGCAGCGCTGCTGGTATTGGGCGGTGGGGCATCTGTGCTGTTCAGCCGCCGTGTGACCCGCCCGCTGACTGCGCTGCAGACGGCCAGCGAGAAAATTGCCGATGGTGAGTACACCCAGCGTACTCAGGTTAAAACCGATGACGAAATCGGCGCGCTGAGCCGCAGCTTTGATGCAATGGCCGCAGCGGTGGAAGGCAAGATCAACGAATTATCGAAAACAACGCAAAGCCAGCAGGACTTTATTGCGGCGTTTACACATGAGGTCAAGACCCCGATGACCGCGATGCTTGGCTATGCCGACCTGATGCGCGCCCGGCCCGATGACACCGAGACCCAGCGGGAGGCAGCGGGCTACATCTACCACGAGACGCAGCGGCTGGAGAACCTGAGCCGCAGTCTGCTGGCCTTGATGGGGCTGGATCAGGCCGGGGCGCTGGAGCTGGTGCCCTGCCAAGATGCCGGGCTTTTGCTGCAGACCGTGCGCAGCCTGCCGCAGGGCAGCACGCCTGTGCCGCGGGTCATCAGCGCGGGGTGCGTGGTGCGGGTAGACCGCAGCCTGTGGGTGGATATGCTCCGCAACCTGATCCTCAACGCCCAGCGCGCCTGTCAGGGCATTGAGGGAGCGACCATCACCCTGCGGTGTGAGCGCCGCGCCGGGCAGGCGGTTTTCACCGTCACGGACACGGGCTGCGGCATACCCGCCGCCGACCTGCCCCGCGTGACAGAGGCATTTTATATGGTGGACAAGTCCCGCAGCCGGGCCGAAGGCGGCAGCGGGATTGGGCTGGCGCTCTGCGCCCGCATTGCAAATGCCCACGGGGCAAAGCTGGAAATCACCAGCACCGAGCATGTCGGCACGACCGTGACCATCGCCGTGCCGGAGGTACTGCCGAGCGAAAGGGAGGCTGACAATGACACACAAAGCTGATACGCTGCGCCCCTTCCTGCGGTGCGCCGCTGTGGTGCTGTGCAGTCTGGCACTGCCGCTGGCGGTGTTCGCCCTGTGGGATCGCGCACTGCTGGCCGCGCCCCACACCCGCACGGACGACGAGCGCTTTTCGGCAGGCGGGCGGGCCAACGCCACGGCCTGCACCCTCTACGCAGCCGAGCATGTGACGAAGGTGTCGCTCAGCAGCAACAGCGTCTGGGACGGCGGCTGGACGGCGGGCACGATGGATGGCAGTGCGCTGGCCCGCGCCCGCCGGACGCTGCGCGCCCTGCACGAGGCCGGGCTGCTGTGCGATGACAGCTTTGCCGCTGCGCTCTCGGTCTGCCGCCTGGACTACGGAAGCTGGGAGCTGTACACCGCGCCCTGCGGCCTGACGCAGCTGGTGCGCCGCCCGGAAGAGATCTACACAGGCGCCGATACCGAGCATGTGTATATCCAGCTGATTCTTTCCAGTGACGATGCACCGCTGTATTTTAACTACCAGAATGATTTGGGGCAGGGGGATACGCTGGCCGATGACGCTGTGGCGCAGTATTGCACTCTGCTGGGGTTGGACGAGTTTGCCGACTGGCAGTACCCGGACTGGGGCACAGCCGTGCGGGATTTCGGCGCGGCAGGCTACAGCGAGACCGCGCAGGTCTACGCCGTGGCGAACGCCAACGGGTACGGCGTTACGCTCTCCGCCGCCAGCATGACGCCGCAGACCTTTGTGGCGCTGAACACACAATACGGGGAGGAAATCTCATGAAAAAATATCTTGCCATCACTGCCGCCCTGGCGCTGGTCTTGACTGCCTGCGGCCATGCCGCGCCGAACAGCACACAGACACTGACCGCAGCCACGGAAACAACGCAAGCCATGGCGGCCCCCGCCGAACCGCCGCAGGGCATCGGCAGCGGGGCATTGCGGATGCTGACTGCCGCCGCAGACGGTGTGTATTACCAGGCGTTCAACGATTGGGAGATCAACTACACCGACACGATGGGCCGCTCGCTGGTCTATGCCATCGACGAGCAGACCGGAGACGCCCGCCCCGTTTGCAGCCTGCCCGGCTGTGCCCACGACAGCGCCGCCTGCCCCGCATGGAGCAACGGCAACGTGACGCTCTGCTACGGCGACGGGGACGAAGTCTACCTGCTTTTGTTCTATTATAACGACGAGACTAGCTATTACCGCTGGGAGCGCATCAGCGCCGACCACACCCAGCGCACCGTGCTGGCAACCACTGAGCCGGGCCAGTCCGTCGTGGGCCGCGGCGTGGCTGTGGACGATGTGAACCTCTATTACAGCCTGCTGGACGAGGATAACCGCCATCAGACGCTGTGGGCTGTGGATACAGCAGGCGGCCAGATGCAAAGAATCTACACATGGGACGACCTGGCAGACGGAACAGGGGAGTACTGCCCCGAAATGTACACGCTATTGGAAGTCAGCGGCCGGCAGATGACCTTTGCCAAGATGGTACAGACGAACGACGCCCTGACGAAGGCCATGCAGGTTTGCGCCGTGAACCTAACTGACGGCAGCATCACGCCGCGCCAGCGCTATGAGCGCGATACGGGCAATGTGCTGGTGCAGGGCAACGGCATGGAAAAGCGCAATCTAATCAGCTACCGCAATGACTACCACATCCTGACCAAGGGCAGCCGTGGCGGCCTGGCAAACTGCAACTACCAGAGCGGGGAAGTCGGCTTTGTGGACGCGGCGGTGGATACCCTGACCCCTGTGGCCGACGGCTTTCCCACCACCCGCGACGGGTGGGAGTGCTACTACTCCCTGTCCGGCTTTGCCGACGGCTGGCTGGTGTGGGTGGACGAGTGCGGCTGCGATGAAGACGGCAACGGCACGGGCGAAAACACGACCCGCCAGTATTTCTGCCGCGACGGCGTGAAAACCGAGCTGACCCAGCAGCGCTATGTGCCTGGCAAGGACGTGCGGAATATCCGCATCCTGGACGCTCAGCAGGGCCGCGTGCTGGCCGCCTACGACACCAAAACCGGCACGGTACACGACGTGGACAAGGACGGCACGACCTACACCCAGCCGATGAACTGGGACGTCTACGGCGTCATAGCGCTGGACGACCTGCTGGCAGGCAGTACAGACTTTACGCCGCTGAACTTTGCAGAATGACAAAAAAATATGATCAGGTACAATTTGTTGCTTACTAGGACGGGAACTCACTGCACCTGTCAAAATGCCATCGCTCTGGAAAGCCGATATTGGCAGTTTGCGATATCCTCTATTATACTGGCATTCTTCTTGAATATTGCTACGTTCATTACCGACATTGTCCTTGATGCGGCAGATTGGCGCAAAATGTCGACAAGATGAAGAAGAGCATATAAGAGGTTAGAAATACCGATAAATCATAATAACAGCCCCTTCCGCTGATGCGATTTCAGCAGAAGGGGCTATTCCTTTAATTATATTGAATTTTCCCCGGCGGGTCACAAATTACCGATTCCAGATGTTGTTTTCAAAATCGACAAGCCGCTTTTTATACTCGGCCATCCGCTGGTCGGCTTTGCCGTCGTCATCGGGAAAGCTGACGAGGTAGCCTGTGTCCGTGTCATGGAAGCCGATTTCTCCGGTAAGACCGCATATATCGGAAACTTTCAGCAAGGTATGAAAATCATACTGCATAGCACTAATTTCAAGCGTTTTGTTCATGGTGGACTCCTGTGTTTTTACTTACTTTGCCCATTATAGCGCACCCGCCGGGGAAATGCAAACAAATAAATAATGCGTATTATTGCGTATAAGAAAAAATAATGCGTAAATTTGTTGGGAAATGACGTATTCAAAACGTATAAGGTAAATATAAGCATCGAAGGGAGTTGATGTTATGCTTATTGCTATCGACCACGGCAACAAACAGGTCAAAACCGTTCACGGGAACGCCATCGTTTCCGGTGTACAGAAAAGTAAAACCAGACCTTACGGCAGGGATGTACTGAAATACGGTGGCAGTTACTATACGCTGTCAGCGCAGCGTATCCCGTACCAGAAGGACAAAACCACAGACGAGCGCTTCTTCATTCTGTCGCTGTTTGCCATCGCGGAGGAAATCGAAGCACAGGGAGCTTATACCTCCGGGCTGATGCCCATTGACCTTGCCATCGGCCTGCCGCCCGCACATTTCGGCGCGCAGAACAAAGCGTTCGTGCGCTACTTCAAGCGCAAGGAACCCATCTACTTCTCCTACCGTGACAAGCTGTACAGCATCCTGATCTGCAATGTGCAGTGTTATCCGCAGGCGTTTGCAGCGGCAGCCATGATACTGGGCGAGCTGGCAACGGTGCCGCGTGCGCTGATTCTGGACGTGGGCGGCTTCACGGCGGACTATCTGCTGCTGAAGAACGGCCGCGCCGACCTGTCTACCTGTGACTCGCTGGAGAATGGTGTGATTCTGCTGTACAACCGCATCCGTTCTAAAGCCAGCTCCGATTTGGACATTCTGCTGGAGGAAACCGATGTGGATGCCATTCTCTTGCAGGGGCAGGGGAGCAGTTATGGGGAAGAAGTCGCCGCGCTGGTAGAATATCAGACGCAGGAGTTTGTCAATGATATGCTGGGTGCATTGCGCGAGCGTCAGCTTGACCTGCGCACGGGACGAGTGATTTTCGTAGGCGGCGGTGCCTGCCTGCTGCGGCGGCAAATCGAAACATCCGGAAAGGTGGCACACCCCGTCTTTGTGGAGGACGTGAATGCCAATGCCAAGGGCTTTGAGTATCTTTACCGCTGCACAGTGACAGGGGCGTGATGAGCAATGAAGCTGAAAAAGGACCGGGGACGCTTTACGGTTCGCTTTGATATGGAAAATCCAGACCATGTGCGGGCTGTAGAATGCTTGGAACGGCAGCGTGACAGGGGCAAGGCACAGTATCTTGCCGATGCAATTCTATGCTATGAAAAGGCAGCAACGAAGTCTTTTCAGCAGACGGACCGCGCCTTGATTGAGCAAATCGTGCAGGAATACTTAGAAAAGCAGAACTGTGGGCATACCCCAGATTTGCAGAAAAAGGAGCCGTCTATATCCTCGCCGCCAATAGATTTAATAGCCAGTGCTTTGGCTGATTTTAGAGGCTGACACATATAGTGAGTATAATAAGCAGCAATCCCCAAGGCAGCACCTTGGGGATTGCTGTTATTTAGTGCCTATTTACCGATTCAGAAAGATCCTCGCTGCACTAGGGTCTGGAATGTCCCAGTTGACGTACAGATCATTCAACGGGCAGGCGTGGGGGTCGCGGATATGCTCGTCGATCCAGCCTTTGTATAGTTCACAGAAGTTGGCTTTCGTGAGGATGGCACGGCACTCGGACTTGTCCACGGTGGTGCTGAACAGGTACTCCACATCATGCACCGGCACGATTACCGGCGCACCGGTCGTATCAAAGACGCAGAGAAGATTCTTGCAGCTGCGGCTCACGGCGCGCTGGCAGTCGCCGCACTCAATGTAGATATAGTGGCACCACTCGGCCTGTTCCTCAGTGATATACTTATGCCGAAGCAAAAAATCGGTCATCGTTTCGGCAAGGTGTTCCATGCTGTGCGCCCCCTTGCTGAATACGATAAACCGATTTGTCCGCAAAGTCCAGAAAAACGGCGAAACTGCAAAAATCCGTGCGCAACTGCAAGTTTTGCCTATTTTTGTGCAGCAGCAACGGCTTTTTCGTTGGCGGCATCCGGCCATTCAAGGCAGAACAAGAAAGAGCCGTCTTTATAATCCATCAAATAAAAAACATCATATTTGTGCAGGATATCCATCACATTCGGCAGACCAAAGCCGTGCAATTCCGGCTCCGGCTTGGTGGTGGGGATATGGTCGCCGAAAATTTCGACCGGCTTGCTGGCATTTTCGACCGAGAAAAACAGCGTTGGCGGATTGTCGCTTTTGTTATAGATTGCTTTCACAGTCATGCGGCGTTGCGCCTTTTCCAGTTTTTGGCAGGCTTCGATGGCGTTGTCCAACAAATTACTCATCACGACCGTCAGGTCGACCGACGGGATCGCTACGTCGGAAAGGTCGTTGATCTCGAAATGCAGATCGATGTCCTGTTCTTTGGCCGCATAGCCCTTTTGATTGAGAATCGCATCAATGATCGGATTGTGCGTATTCACCAGCAGGATGCGCTCAGTTTGGCGCACCTTCAATTCGTCAAGGTAGGTCTGCGCGGCCTCCGTATCACCGTTTGCCAGCATATCCGAGAGTGCAAACAGATAGCCGCGGAACTCGTGCGTCATTTTGCGCTGTGCCGTGTAGGAATTGCCCAGCGCCTTGACGTTGGCGCTCTGCACCTCGGCGCGCTGATGTGCAACGGCCAGTGCCTCCCGCATCTGGGCGGTGGATTCCAACTGATCCAGCAGAAACAGCGCGACCATATCGACCGCGCACAGCACAAGCAGGCAAAACGTCCATGCGTCATTTTCGCCTGCGGCACTTTCTGCGTTGAACACCCGGTAAAGCACAAACAATGTACATAGTGGGAACAGTGTTGATGCCGGTATCCATGCGCGCGGCTTTCCGTTTTCCTGCGGCGGTGTGTGGAAATGCCGAACCAGTATAACAAACGCCACAAGGCACAGCCCCCGCAAAAAGATAAACGCGGTGTACAACGGTTTATTATATACATACTCCGTCCGCGTCATACCCGAATAAAGCAGCCATGCCTTTTCGGTCAGTACTGAAATAGAAAAAAAGCAGGCATAGCCCGTGATTACAACAAACAAGCGACGGTCCCATCTGCTTCGATATAACATCAAGCTCATAGCATACTCGTGCGCAATTTCAATCAAGAAGCGGATAATATTGCTATAGTCATAATCGTTTGGCAACACATTTAGAACGACTGTGATAATGGCAGTCCATAACAGCCAATATGCCCAGAATTTTTTCCCGTTAAAACGTCTTGTAAAAAAGCTGTCCCACAGTTTTGTGAATAGCCAAGTTTGCAGGGCGTTCATCAAAATACTCAATACATACCCCATCAGCCGCGCCCTCTCCATGCCAGGTATTTCATTTTGATTGCTTTATACCCGTGCAGACTGACGGGAAGCACCTGACCGGTAGTCAGCGTAACGCCGCTTGTTTGCAGGGCAGCAATATAGCTCATATTGACCAAGAAGCTGTTGTGGATGCGCAAAAAGCCTTCCTCTGCCAGTTTCTCTTCCAGTGTGCGCAGGCTCATGCGGCTTTTCAGCGGTGCCGCCGGTTCTGCACGATGAAAAATCAGCATCCGTTCCTCGGTTCCGACGTAGACCAACTCGTCGAGCACGATGTTCGTACCCTCGCCGTCGCACAGAACATTCAGCGTGCGGGTACGGCTGCGGCAGGCTGCCAGTGCCTGCCGAAAATAGTCTGGCAATTTTTCGGCCAGCTGAAGCTTGGGCAAGAAGCGAAACGCACTTACCTCGTACCCCTCGGCGGCATATTCGCCGTAGTTTGTCACAAAGATCAAAACCGCATCCTTGCGGATCGTGCGTATCTGCCGCGCCAGCGCAATGCCGTTCACATCGCCCATATCAATGTCCAGAAAGATCATGTCAGCCTTTTGCACGGCTGCCTTTTTCAGTGCGTTGGGGTCATGGACGCATTCGATCTGCATATAACGGCGGTTGAACTCCGGCTGTGCTTCGATCAGTCGTTTCAGTGCTTCGGTAAATATCGCGTCATCGTCACACAGCAGGATGTGCAGCATACCGTCACCGGCTTCCATCGTTGGATTTTTAGCGTTTGAAATTGTATCCAAAATAACGCGCCCCCTTTCGTTGTCAAGCCAAATTGCCCCGTTATAGACAAATGCGATGTTATAAATCATAGTATCTGAATATTTGTCCCCTGTCAACCGATACACCATAAGAAGTAGGAGGTTGACGCAGATGATGATCGATTTTGCAGGCAGGCTTAAACGTCTGCGCATAGAAAAAGGGTACTCTCAGGCGATGCTGGCGAAAAAATCACCGATGCAGGCCAAAAGCCGGGCGAAGCATCCATCGCCAAATACGAGAGCGGGCGCACCTATCCCAATTTGCAGACCGCCGCCTGCATGGCGGATTGCTTCGGGGTTTCAATCGATTGTCTTGCCTGTGGCGAGAAAGCCGCGGTCGTTTCGGTTGACGGTCTGACCGACGAGCAGATCAATCTGATGACCGAGCTTACCCGTGCGCTGCGCCGGCAAAACAAAAGCCGCTGGGGCAACCCCAAAAGCACCCCAACGCCGGAACAGCAGGAGCTGGTGTTTAAGCTGGTCGCACAGTTTTTGAAATCATGCTCTGACGATACGGCAAAGGCCGGACGCTTTCACGCACCCGGTCTTTTTTTGCAGTTGTGCACGAAATTTTGCAATTTCGCCAGTTTATTGGAAATCTTTGCCGGAGCGTGATAGAATGTGGGTGAGCCAAGAGGATGCGGTGCATCCCGCAAGATCCCATCGAAATGCCGGTGCACAGGCGTTTTGAATATCCGTCCCGAAACAAACCCGATACAAAATGGGCAGACATAGTTTGTGTCTGTCCATTTTAGAATACTTTGAGGGAAGTTGTTATGAATAAAAACAAATTTTTATATGTGGCAGCGCTCTTTGGAATGATGGTCTTGGTTTCCTGTTCATCGCATGACAGTGCCAAGAACGTCACTGTAACCTCTGAACAAGGCGGAGCAGAATCGCAAGCTGCATCGGACATTGTCTCCAAACCGCTGACACTTTTGCAAAGTAATGATGGCTGGTCTTACGGTGCCGCAGGCGCAAAGGGCTTTTATTTTGTGAGCGCAGCAGTCCGAAGTGACGATTCCACCTCGCTGATGTATTGCGATTACGACACCATGCAGCAGATTTTACTATGCTCCCAACCGAACTGTGCGCACAATACAGCCGCCTGTAACGGGTATCTTCCCTATTCGGCGGGCGGCATCGTGCCGGAAATTGTCGGTCAAAATCTGGTACTGTTTTATCCGGGCAATGTTCATGCCGAAGAAAACGCAACCCTGCCGCGCATCGAAACGATGGGGTTAGACGGTTCCGACCGAACCGAAACGATCACCTTTGCAGCCAACCAAGAGTTTCTGCGCCCAATGGTCACAGACGGGGATTTTATTTATGCCTGTATGTGGGAAACCTCCGACAACTCAATGGAAAGCTTTCTGGTACGCATCGACCCAACTGCCGGAACCTGCGAAAAGATGTTTTCCATGGACAGCACATGGATCAAAGGCGTTGTAGGTGATAAACTGCTTTTGAAAAGCACGTCCGGCGACAACTCGGAATGGTTCACCTATGACCCGGTCACTGGGGAGCAAGCCGTTCTCTATACAGAATCTTCCAGCGTGTTGCAACCTGCCGCCGTTTACGGTCAAACGCTGGTTTATCAAAAGGGCGATCATTTTCATCTCCTTGACCTTTCCACTGGGCAAGACACCGAATTGGCGGGGTACACGGTGCCCGATCAGGCAGTCAGCTATGTGAACCTTTACTATGCCGACGATGGCAAACTACTATTTGAGCAATGCTCAAATGCTGGTGCAGACTCACAATATGCGGACGGATTTTATGTATTGGAAAGCGACAAGGAACCTTCCCCATGGACATTGACCTACTCGCTCTATGATAAAGATACCGCTTGCGCTGTCGTTGCAGCGAAAGATGCCGACACCTATCTCGTGGAAGCCGGAGTGCAAGATACTGCCGCTGTGCAGGCAGACGATGGTGCGTCTAAATACGTCTCGACCGGCGAGAGGCGCTATGCGCTGATTTCCAAAGCGGACTATTGGTCAGGAAATGCCAACTACCGCGATTTTGAAAAAATCGGCTGATACGCAAGCATCCTTGCTTTATGAAAACACTTCATCTCATCCGATTCTAAAAAAAGTCGTTTCTACTAAAGCAGGGGTCCGTCTTTTCTGTAAAATATAATGCATTTGTAGCAGATCGAGAGAACAGAATGAAACATTTTAATCTGTTGGCGATTGGAATCTTGTCGTTGCTTTTAGTCGGATGCTCCTACAATGCCAACGAGGCAACATCAGCGGTATCATCGCAAATGGCATCTGATGATATAGTCACCCCCTCAACAGCTGAACATAAATTATCGCTTTGTGTTCCGAGCTCTGAGCAAGGGATGTATACTGTAGATTCGATTGCTAATGGGTATGGCAACATTTTTTATATTGATTTTGAGACAATGCAGCAGATACCTTTATGCGATACACCAAATTGTACACACTCAAATGATAGCTGCACTGCCTGGCTGCAAATTGATGAAAGCGGTTTTCTCCCCGGAATTTTACAACTTGGGAATTCAATTCTTCTTGTGCAAAACGGCGAGTCATCAAACCACCCTGCTTGCATTTGGATTGCTGATGCGAACGGAGAAAACAAGAAATTGTTATTCAGTGCCCAAAGCGGACAGAGCATCGGCCCTGCTTTTTATACAGATGAAACAAATTCGTCATTGTATTTTGTTTTGTCAGAGGTATCCGAATCGTCGGGCGGGATAACGGAAAAAAAGACCTTAAGCAAATTAGATGTAAAAACAGCGGAAATAGATCCGTTGATAGATATAACAGATTATGGCCTCTATTCGGCTTGCGGGGACTGTTTTATAGTTTACCGGGCAAACGAAAGTGAACAGCACTTCTATTACCTTTATCCGGGGTATGACACAACTGCAGTTCTTGCGAGCACACCTTTTTATAGCAATGAGACTTCAAAAACAGGGGCTTTTGTTTCCGTTGACACACTTTTCGAGTATGACTATCAAACAGCTTCTCTAAAAATGCGGAATTTACTTACCGGCGAGGAAAAATGTTTTGACTGTTCCCCTTATGCAGAGCAGCCGGATGATGAGCATCGTCCTGATTGCAGAGGACCATATGGGAAATACCTGCTTTACGAAACATCTTATGTGAGCAAAGAGGGGTATTTTCTGCCACACTATCGAGTATTAAATCTCGAAAACGGTGAGTTTTCCGAAGAGATGAATTTGAAAGATTCTCAAGGGAATTTCCTTACATCGTTAACCGTAGTAAAAGATCAATTTTGTGTTGTCTACGATTACACATCCGTCAATATCGCCGTTGCCGATGACAACACGATGGAAAATGTTTTGATTCCAAAATACGCATTGCTCTCACAAGATGACTATTTTCACTCGCGTGATAATTTTCATCCGATTTCTAATGATAGCTTTTGATTCATAATGGCCTGATTCCTTTTTTATGCATTTATCTTTTCGCTACACGGAGAGACTCTGCCATGGGAAATGATTACAATGATTGTGTTTTAACCTACGGCAAATTGACTTTAGCATATCAAACGGGAACGTATGCTAATTTTGGCGTCACAATGACAAGCCAGAACACAAGCCCTTATAATACTTATGGTAGGATTTGCCGTTGGACGAGCAATCCTACCAACTGGACACATGTATCCTGATTTAATGGCCGTAAATTAAAAGACTGGTGATGCCCCCGGAAGCCGTCTAAATACAATTGCTATAGGAGAGGATCATGCATGATTCATCGTTTTGTCGAAAGGCTTTTACCCTTTGTATTTGTCTTCTGTTTTCCGGATGTGCAGCCTCTCTTTCCGATGCAAATGTCAAAGGGGAAAAAGCTGTCACAGAAAACATATCGCTGGCGGATTCTATGAATTTGACGCAGCCATCTGACGGAAGTTCTGATGCCGCGCAGATGAAAATCATTTCATCCGCCAATGGTATTATCGCTTCTAGCATATTGGGAAATGAAAAGGGCTGCTACGAGGTCTTTGATCGACCTGCCAACGGCGGAAACCTACTATATACCGACTATGCTACAAAGAGCCATATTTATCTTTCTAACCAGATTAACAGTGATCACAACAATGAGTCCGATACCAGTTATCTGGAAAGTACAATTGGCGGTTGTTATCTTGCCCTAAGTGATGACTACCTTTTTATTTTCAAACTGAACACGCCATCCTTTGCGGCAGACGAAACTTCTGAGCGACAAGGGTATATTGCACGATGTGACCTCGATGGTGCAGACCGACAAATCTTGACGAAATTGGCTGCGAATGAATCGATCGTAAGCGGCTGTGTTGCCTGCGACGGCGAAAATCTTTACTATCTTTCCTGCCTGCTTCAGGACGACGGCACAACTACCCCAAGTACATTGATTCAGTTGAAGATTGCCGATGGTACACGACGGGAAATATGCCAACTCGATTCGGAATCACGACATTTCATCGTCGGAGCGCATCAGGATAAAATTATCCTAAAAAGCATTTTGAATCCGGCCAAGTTAAGCGATGACCTTTCTGCGGATGATATCGTACGCGCTGTCCAAGAGCAGGTACATCAGCTTACGCTGCTTTCATCTGATGGCCAACAGCAGGAGCTTTGCCGCTGGAAGCAGGATGAGCGAAGCGAGATGTTTATGAACGGGAATATGTACTACTGGGACAAGGAAACAAACGGCCTTTATTGCTGGGATTTGGAAAGCGATACGCCGGAATGTCTATTCGCCGGCCCGATTCGTTTCGACGATGAAGTATCTTACGACCGGCTTTCATTAAGTGCAGATTCTTTCGATGGGCATTTGTTGGTCACTGCCGTGCAGGATTCAGACGGTCAAGCCGTTTCGTGTGCATTTGATCCAATCAGCAAGTCACTCCAAAAGCTGACTCTGACATCGGATGATGAGAAAAGTGTTTTGATTTTAGCAGAAGGATCGGAATATTTTCTTGTTAGGTATGGCCTGATGGAATATGAGGTGCCAGACTACGCTCCGGATGGACGCGAAATTACCACTACAATGCTTTTACCAAACCTTCGCCTGATTGCAAAAAGCGATTATTGGAACAATATTCCGAACTACATACTCCTCGATGATTATGTATATAGCAGGAAATCATAACACGCACTGGATGGTCCGAGCGTTCTTATCTCAACCTTTTGGAACAAAGAAAGCGTACCCCTGCCATGCAACTGGAACTGAACGATTTGCGCAAAACTTATCTGCTGCCCGCCCAGCGCACGCCATCGCGTTCCGCAGCGTACCAGACGAGGTCGTGCGCGTGGCTGTTACCGTCACCTGACCGATGAATTTGAAAAGCAGGCATAATTGTCTGCTCCCCGCTAGTATCATATGCGTAACGCAAAGAAAGGATTGGCTGATTTCTTATGAAAGAAGTATTCATCAAAACACTTTCCATGGGAATCGTCCTGTGCATTTTAACTGCCTGTACAGGTAGGCCGTCACCGAGTACATACTCCAACAGTAGTGCGACTTCCTCGGATTCCAACGTAGAAGCAGATAACAAAAATACCGAGCCTACCGCGACAGGATTTAAAAATCTTACGCGCCCCTACTATTCTGTTTTGGGTTGTGGCGGAGAGAGCGGCTATTATGAAACACGTGCTAGAGACGACGGGTCCGCCAATGTCACTTACATTGACTATTCATCGCAAAAAGAAATATATTTATGTAATGCACCTGGTTGTGCTCATGACAATGAAGGATGTACTTCTTGGATATCTGCGGAGAATGCTGGCGTATTTCCCCTCATTTCAAGTGATCATCTTTTACTTATCCATCGCACCTATGGTGGAGAAGAGGGAAAGCAGTCACTTTCTCGAATTGATGCCGCATCTCTGGATGGAAGCAACCGTAAAACACTTATTACATTTAACAATGGGGAACGTCTTGGCGATGTGTTTTGTACCAACGGAGAATCCCTTATCTGCTCACTGACAACACTTGAGCAGTTGCCGGACACGTTGGAATCCACTTTTACTTTATGTATGATCGACTTAAATACGGGCGAGCGCGTGGATTTGTATGTGGAAGATACAACAGACGGAATACAGCCGGAATTTTTAGGGGTTACAGAAACCGGATATGCAGTTTTACATTCTTCTCAACAAACCAAAACTGAAAGCGATTTTCCCGGTAAGGAATGGAGCGAAATTTCCGATGAGATTGCTCGTTCAACTTTCCACCAATGGGAAAAAATTCCGATTGGCGGAAACTGTTGCGAATCTTTTTACGAATATACAGGAAACATTCAACAGCTGTTAATGGCCGATGGGCTATATTTTTACGATGTAAACACCAAAAAGCTGATACGAATCAGTGTACAAGACAGTAATATTGATGAGGTTGCCGATTTTATTTCCACAGATGGAAACAGCGCCTATATAGACGGAAAATTTGATGAATGGCTTTTAATGTCAATTCGACACTATGAGCAACATCCAAATGTGGAGTATCCGGTTGCAATCGAGAGCTGTTACGCAATCAATACACAGACAAAAGAGGTAAAAGAACTTAACATCAAGCAGGAAATTGCGGAAGACCGTACAATTCCCATTATGCTTGGACAAAGTGCAACCGATCTGCTTCTCATCACGGATAGTCAAACCGATAATGTAGAGCACTATGGATTTGAATATTCTATTATAAGTAAAGAGGGATATTTAAATTCTGATGTAGCAGAATTGCGGAAAGTCTCTTTTATTGAAGATGGTTCTAATGTGTCGTAATGGTAGAACTCACCTCTCCGCGTAAAATCTACCCGCTGCCAAGCCGACTCTGGCAGGGCAAGGTAAAACTAAAGCGTCTCAGAGCAGAGTCAATACACCCCCTTGCAACAACTCCGCAACAATCCGGTGCTACCATGCGGGCAAAGCCTAAAGAGCCTGCACAAAAGAAAGCGTACATCTGCCATGCAACTGGAACTGAACAATCTGCGCAAAACCTATCTGCTGCCCGCACCGCTGCTGCACCGCCGCGGGCAGGGCAAGCCGAAAACCAAACAGGCTCTGGCTGGGGTGTCGCTCACCCTCGGCCCGGGCCTGTATGGCCTTTTGGGGCCGAACGGCGCGGGCAAAAGCACGCTGATCGGCATCATCACCGGCGGGCTGACCGCCGATTCGGGCGAGGTGCTGTGGTGCGGCCACCACGCGCACGGCATCGCGTTCCGCCGCGTGCTCGGCTATATGCCGCAGCAGCAGGGCCTGTACGACAGCTACACCGGCCGCCGCTTTCTCGCCTACATGGCCGCGCTGAAGGAAATCCCGCGCGTCGCCGTGCCCGGCGAGGTCGCGCGCGTGGCCGCGGCCGTCAACCTGACTGACGAGCTCGATAAGCGGCTTTCGGCGTACAGCGGCGGCATGAAGCAGCGCCTGCTGCTGGCCGCCGCCCTGTTGGGCGACCCCAAGCTGCTGATTTTGGACGAGCCGACCGCGGGCCTTGACCCGCGCGAGCGCGTGCGCCTGCGCACGTTGTTGGCCGACATGGCGCAGGACCGCATCATTCTGGTGGCAACGCACGTTGTTTCGGACGTGGAAAGCGTGGCAACAAAAGTAATTTTGCTGCGCGCGGGCAAGATTGTGGACGCTGCGCCTGTGCCCGACCTGATCGCAGCCCACGCCCCCGGCGGCGGGCTGGAGGACGTGTATCTGAACGTGTTCGGCGAGGGGGACGGCAAATGAGCCTGTTTTTGGCCGAGCTGCGCAAGGTGTGGGGCAACCGGCTGTTCCCGCTTTTACTGGCCGTGCTGGCCGCCGCCAACCTGCTGCTGCTTTGGATGGGCACCCGCCCGACCGCGGGGCAGCCGTCCGCCGCAGCCTACCGCGCCGTCGGCGCGCAGCTCGACGGCCTGACAATGGAAGAAAAGGGCGCGTACCTGCACGGGAAATATACCGAGATTGAGAGCCTTGTCAAGATCGGCGGCTTCTACCGCGATATAGCCTACGCCGGCAGCAGCTACCTGCAAGCCTACCGCGACGAGAACGCTGCGATGTTCGACGCCTACGAGCAGGAATACAAGGACAAAAGCTATACACTGTTCACCGACGACCTGAACACCGAATATCGCCTGTTCAATCAGCTGCAGAACGAGTACGACACCGTGGTCGCCTACACCGATTTTCTGGACGGCGTGCAGACCAAGGCGACGCAGCTGGCGGGCATCTCGATCTTCCAAAACGACAAAACCGGCTATGACCTAAAAAACATCGAAGCCACGGCCAAGGTGTATGCGGGGCTGACTGCGACCGAGATCGACTACTACCCGCAAAAGGGGCTGTACACGGCAATCTCCTACGCCTTTACCGACCTGATTTTAATGGCCGCCATGCTGCTGTTGGCGCTGCTGCTTGTGCGGCAGGAGCGCGACAGCGGTTTGTTGGGCCTTGTGCGCAGCCTGCCGGGCGGGCGGCTGCAAACGGCGTTGGTTAAATTAGCGGCGTTCGGCGTCAGCCTGTTGGCGCTTTTGTACGGCGTGAACCTTGCCTACTGCGGCGCAAGCTTCGGTTTGGGCCCGCTGACGCGCACGATTCAGAGCGTGCCGGCCCTGATGCGCTGCACGATGCAGATTACGGTCGGGCAGTATCTGCTGCGGTTTTTGCTGGCCAAGTGGGCAGGGGCGTTCGTGATGGGCCTTTGGGTCATGTTGACGGCGCTGACGGCGCGCCGCGCCGCCGCGGGCTGGATCGGCGCGTTGGCGCTGCCGTTGGCGATGTACGGCGTGCGCGCGGCTATTCCGGCCACGAGCCATTTGAACGTAATCAAATACGCAAACCTCGTCAGCCTGCTGCAAACCAACGAGCTGCTCGGCAACTATCGCAACCTGTTCTGGTTTGGCACACCGATCGGGCTGCCGCTGGTCGAGTGGACGGCGGCGGTGTTCTACGGAGCGCTGTTCGCTGCGGCGTTCTGCACGGTATTCGCCCGCGCACAGCTGCTGCCCGCCGCCAAGCGCGGCCTTGTGTTGGGGCTGACGCGCAGGACGAAAGCGACCTCTATTATAAAGGAAGAGGGCCGCAAGCTGTTTGTGCTGAACGGCGCAGCGGTGTTCCTGGCAGCGTTCTTGGTGTTCGGCGTGTATCAGGGCGTGACAAGCGAAAGCTATATTGATGCCGACGAAATTTATTATGCCTACTACATGAAGCATATCTCCGGCCCGTGGACGGCGGAGAGCCGCGACTGGTTGACTGCACAGGGCGAGGAGTTTGCCCCGATGCTGGCCGTACAGCGGCGCGTGGCGCGCGGCGAGCTGAGCAGCGAGGCGATGCTGGCCTACGGCGCATTACAGCAAAAATACAACATTTACCAACAGGTCGTGCAGAACAACATCAACTACTATCTGAAAGAGAACCCCGGCGCGTGGCTGGTGTACGAGAGCGGCTACAAAAAGCTGTTCGGCTTCAGCGGTACCGCTGACGTGCAGGACACGCTGTGGGCCGGGCTACTGTGCGCACTGTGCTTCAGCGGTCTGTTTGCGATGGAGCGCAAGGGCGGCATGGAGACCGTGCTGCGCGCGACGCCCTTAGGTCGCCGTGCGACCGTGCGCGCCAAGCTGCGGCAAAGCGACGCGGCGGCGCTGGGGATCGCCGCAGGCACGGCGCTGCCGCATCTGTGGCAGGTGCTGCGCGATTACGGCTTGCCCGCGCTGCTGGCCCCGGCGATGAGTATTTCGGAGCTGGAGGCTGTGCCGAAATTCATCACGCTGTCTGATTTGCTACTGTTCTGGCTGCTTTGCCGCGCGGCGGCCTGCCTGTGCATGGCACGGCTGACGCTGTGGCTGGGGCAGAAACTGGGCAACCTGTTGGCGGCGCTGTTCGTCTCGGCGGTCGGCTACTGCCTGCCCGCGCTGCTGGCGCTTTCGGGCATGAGCAACGGCATCGAATGGCTGGGCTTTTACCCGCTGTTCCACGCCGCCGCACTGTGCCAAACGCAGGGCACGAACGCCGCGGGCGCGCCGTACAATTTGCTGTGGGTGCCGGTGTTTCTGCTGCTCGCAGCCGCCGCGTTTGTGTGGGCAATCGGCAATGCTTTGACCGAAGCCTACGAGTGGGCGGGTGTCAATTTGGAGGGGCTGTAATTTTGGCAGGGGCTGTTAACGCCGCCCCTGCGTGTTGACGGAAACTTTTCCTGCTGAATCTTACAAAGAAAGCGAGATTGATTTTGATGAGCAACAGTAATTTACAAATCGATGTAACTGCACGGCAGGTATCGCAAAACGGCAAAGCCGTGTACCTGACGCAGACCGAGCTTGCCCTGCTGCTGTACCTGCTTGACAACGCCGGCCGCATCACCACCCGCCCCGAGCTGTTGGCGCAGGTTTGGGGTATCACCGCGCCCATCCACACCCGAACGGTTGATATGCACATCGCCAAGCTGCGCCACAAGCTCGGCGCGCAGATCGAGATCACCTCCGTCATGCGCAAGGGGTATGTGACGAAGAAAGCCTGATCAATGCAAAATCAAAATAAGAGCATGTAAACCAAAATTGCATCAATAATGGGAACAGCCTCCCCATTATTGATGCAATTTTGGTTTGTATAGCAAATTTCAATAGGTATATAATAATTTCAGTTAAAAAGTTTGATATAACGAAAAATGCCTCGCGCGCAAATCGCACGCGCGAGGTATTTTGAGAAGGAGAATAGTGAATATCAGTTTTTCATTTCGGCGCGGATCTTATCGTTGGCCTCCTCGACCTTCATGCGGGAGAGGATAAAGGTGATGATGGCGTCCAGCACAAAGGGAATTACGAGGTACATGAGTTTCAGCATATTGATGCAGGATTCCGGCTGCACAGCCAGCGCCTTATCATAATTGCTGAACGCCAGCAGCCAGCCGGTGATGGCGGTGCCGAGACCGCCGCCCAGCTTGACACCGAGCGAGGTGCAGGAGTACATCGTGCCGTCCACGCGCTTGTGCTTCGTCAGCCAAGTGTACTCGGAGCAGGAGGCGATAACGGCATTCATGTCGCCCTGCCACGGGCCCTGACCCAGTGCAGCAATAGCCGTGAAGAGGAGCATCATCTTGACATCGCCGGTGCCAGTATAGCCGGCCACGGCAACCAGCGCACGGGCCACGGTAGCAAGGGCATAGCTGCCGACGTTCAGTTTGTACATACCGTGCATCTTGGCAACGAGGGTCGGGGTAAAGACCAGTGCAATGATCAAAGGAATGTTGATGGCCCAAGAGAACACGCCGAACAGATTCTTGTCGCCAAGGATGTGAGCGGTGTAGTAGGTACCCATGCTGATCATGGCACCGTAAATCTGCTGCAAAATGTAGGTGACGCAGATCATCAGGTAGTATTTGTTGGAACCCACCAGCTTGGCAGCTTCGACAAGACTGTACTTCTCGTCTTTCTCGATTTCTGCTTTATCCGAGGTATCGACCAACTCTTCCTCCGGCAGTTCCTTGACGGAAAAAACAGAGAGCGTGTTGACGATCAGACCGATAATGGCATAGACGATAGCCACGGTGCGCCATGCTTCGGCGGTGTCGCCCAGTGCGGAGACAGCCAGCAGCGTGACGGACTGGATGGCAAGGCTGGTGGCGAATGCGAACATGAAGCGGTAGGAACCCATCTCAACGCGCTCGGCGCTGTTCTTAGTGACAAGGGCGGTCAGGGCAGAGTAGGCGATGTTGTTGGCGGTGTAGAACACAGCGTTCAGCAAGGAATAACAGATAAAGAACCATGCGTACTTGGCAAACTCGCTCATGCCCATGGGGATGGCGAAGATGCCGACCAGTGTGATGGCGCAGCCGATGTAGCCGTAGAGCATCCACGGGCGAGCCTTGCCCAGCTTGGAGTGCGTCTTGTCGATCATCGAGCCAAAGAAGATGTCGGTAATGCCGTCAAACAGCTTGGACACAGCAATCAGCGTGCCGACGATGCCGGGATTCAGGCCGACGGTGTCGGTCAGGTAAATCATAACGAACGAGGAGAGGAATGCATAGACCACGTTGCCCGCAATATCGCCGGAGCCGTATCCGATCTTGTTATACCATTTTAAATAGCGTCTTTCCGTATTTTCAGACATATAATTTCTCGATTCTTTTATAGTAATTAGGTTTGTAGAGGTTATGCTTTTTCAGGAATCAAACGGATGCTGAAATCGAAGGAAGCGTCGTCAAGGCGGTACTGCTCCGCCAGACGCGGCCCGCAGCTGGCAGAGCCGATGCCGTTCTGCGCATAGTCAAGGCAGAGAACGGTGCTGTCACAGGGATGCAGCTCATAGTTGTGCGCCTTTTCAGTCAACTCTTCCTGCGTGTAGTGCGAGGCGTTGAAGCAGAACGGCTTTGCACCGACAGCGGTAAGCTTGATGCCAGCGCCATCCAGCTGGACATAATCGCAATCATAGTGACTGCCGTTCTCCTGCGGGCGAATGTAGTCCTCGTGCTGCTGCCAGATGGTGGAACTGAAGTAGTCGTGGCTGGCAGCATGGTGCTTGTCGCAGTAGCTTTCCATCGGACCCATGCCGTAGTAACTGACGCGGGCCATTTCTTTTGGCAGGAACAGGCGCAGGCCAAAGCGCGGCAGTTCGGGGAATACCGTGTTGCGCTCAGCGTGCAGTGCCAGCGTTACTGCACCGCTGTTGGAAACCGTCCAGCAGACATCCAAGTCAAGGAATTTCTGCAAGCTGATCGGTGCAATGCCGACTTTGGCGCGCAGAGTCACACCGCTGTCCGTCACCTGATATTCGGTGCGGTAGGCGTTGGTCATACAGTGGTCATAGCGGGCAGCCAGCCAATCCAGCTTCAGCTTGCGATCATTGTCCGTAGGAGCACGCCAGATGTTGAACTCCATTTCCTTGTCCAACAGGACTGCATCCTCGTACTGCATCGCGGCGAACAGACCCGTCAGCTTATTAAAGCTGTAGGTGAAGTTCTTGCCGCGCAGCGTCAAATGGCGGTCCGTCTCCTGAACAGTGATTGTGCTGTTGGAAGGGGCATCACTCCACATAGCCAAGGTTTTCTGGTTGCGGCTGTCTTCGTTTTCCAGCAGGATTTCATCAAAACCCAGGAGATGACCTTCCGAACGCAAGGACAGGTCTTTATCGCAATGGTAGAAGATTTTCAGGAAACACTTGCCTTTATCGGGAATATGGACGGCCAACGGCAAGGCGTTTTCGCTGTGCGGCGGCAGGGTGAAACCGTCAGGGTAAGGGATGAAGCCGTTGTCGATGACCTCGCCGTCGCAGCTTACCTGATAGGTTAGTGCGGCATACTCGGTCAAATCAACAAAGTCCATGTAGTTGTGCAGCGTGAGCATGCCGGATTCCCGGTCGTACTTCACAACACGCGCCGGGCGATAGACATTCTTGAACTCCAACAGCCCGGTGTGCGGGCGTCGGTCGGGGTAGACCAGACCGTCCATGCAGAAATTGCCGTCATGCGGCCACTCATTGTGGTCGCCGCCGTAATAATAGATGTCGCGGCCGTCGGGCATCTTCCCTTTATAAATACCGTGGTCGCACCATTCCCACAGGAAACCGCCGACCAAGCCGTCATGGCTCTGAATGAACTGGAAGTAATCCTCCAAATCGCCGGGGCCGTTGCCCATGCAGTGGCTGTACTCGCACATGATATAGGGTTTGTCCGGCTCGTTGTCCAGATATTCCTGAATGCTTTCGAGAGAGGGGTACATATTGCTGAACATATCAATGTTCGAGAAATCGTATTTACGGTTCTTGCTGCGGTACTGGGCGCTCTCGTAGTGGGTCAGGCGGCGGGGGTCAAAACTCTTTGTCCATGCCAGCGCTTCTTCGAACGTGCAGCCGTAGGCGCTCTCGTTGCCCATCGACCAGATGATGACGCAGGGACGGTTCTTGTCACGCTCCACGCAGAGGCGGGTGCGGTCTACGGTGGCCTCGGTGAACTCCGGGTTGTCTGCGATGGGCTTGTTCCAGTTTTCAACGTGGTTGGGCCAGCTTTCGTTGCCCTCGCAATAGTATTCGGACGCACCGTGGCTCTCGTTGTCGGCTTCATCAATGACAAAGAAGCCGTACTGGTCGCAGAGCTGATAGAAGTAAGGCACATCCGGGTAATGGCTGGTGCGGATGGCATTAAAGTTGTGCTTTTTAATCATGAGCAGGTCTTTTTTCGTCTGCTCAAAGCCAACAGCATATCCCGTGACGGGGTCGGATTCGTGGCGGTTTACACCGTGGAACTTGATGGACTGGCCGTTGACATAAATCTGGTTGTTGGCAACATGAACCTCACGGATGCCCACACGGTCCGTAATAGTCTCGTTGGGCGTGTCCAACACAAGGGTATATAAGTAGGGCTGCTCTGCGTTCCAGAGTGTCGGGTCAACAATGGTGATTTCTGCATGATAGGGAAATGCCGCATCATCCGGTGCTTCCACGGGCGTTACGCTGCCGACCATCGTGCCGGCTGCATCGTAGAGGGTGATGCGGGTGGCAACGGCGGAATCGTAGTAACGCAGGCGGACAGCAACCCCTGCGGTGCTGCCGTGGATGTCGGTGGTAATGAAATAGTCCTCGATGCACTGTTCCGGCCGGTGCAGCAGGTAGACATCACGGAAAATGCCGTTCATGCGGAACATATCCTGATCTTCCATGTAACTGCCATCGCACCATTTCAGCACGAGGACCGCCAGATGGTTGGTGCCGTCCTGCAAAAACTTCGTTACATCGAACTCGCTTGTGGAATGGGCGACCTGACTGTACCCGACAAACTGACCGTTGAGCCAGACATAGAAGCAGGAGGCAACGCCCTCGAAGTTCAGAAATGCACGCGGGGCAGCGGCATCCTTTTGGTAGGTGAAGTCGTAGAGGTAAGCGCCGCAGGGGTTCTCTTTAGGAACATACGGTGGATCAGCGGGGAACGGATAGCGGATGTTGGTGTACTGTTTGACTTTGGAAAAATCAAAAAGATAGCAAAAAGTGCGAATATGTTGCTGTCCATTGATATCCATGATTTTTTACCGATTGAGAAAGAAGTCTATTGTATAGTTGCAGGGGAAGAGCAGCCTGTTAAAAAGAAATTGGTTTTAGTATTTGACGATTTTGAGCGATGTAAAAGAAATATCTTTTAGGGGTGGCGCAGTAGAACGTGACGAGACGGATACAGAAGTCACAAGGAAAAACCTTGAAAAGTTGGAAAATGCTCTGAATTCAGAGGTTGAGCACACGTCCGATGCCGTAAAAAAGTTCTATGCAAACAGACATTTGGAGACTGTAAAGCAAATCAGACAAAAGTTCTTGAACACAAGGGAAATGTAACAACAAGAACAAAAGACAGAACGAAGTTAGTGTCATATATCGAGTGCGATACAAACAAATCCCCAAGGCAGCATGAAGTCACCTTGGGGATTGTTGTTATTTGGCGCCTATTTACCGATTCAGAAAAATCCTCGCCGCGCAAGGCTCGGGAATCTCCCAGCTGACGTACAAATCATTCAACGGACAGGCGTGGGGGTCGCGGATGTGCTCATCAATCCAGCCTTTGTATAGTTCACAGAAGTTGGCTTTCGTGAGGATGGCACGGCACTCGGACTTGTCCACGGTGGTGCTGAACAAGTATTCCACATCATGTACCGGCACGATTACCGGCGCGCCGGCCGTGTCAAAGGCACAGAGCAAATTCTTGCAGCTACGGCTCGCAGCACGCTGACAGTCGCCGCACTCGATGTAGATAGTGTTGCGCCAATCGCGACCTGTGGTGCGCAGGAACTTGCAAAGATGCGAATTGGTGGAAGTAAAACAGGAAACGGACAAAATATCACTCCATTCTTAAATTGTGCGCAGTGTAACAACTTGGCACAGTTTTTATAAAATGCTGCCGGTCTGCGGGAAAGTTTTCATAAGCGGCACGGGCGTATCGGTGCGCTCATCGTACATGGCAAGGTACCCCTCGGAAGATTTCTGCCAGCCGCAGTCCTGCCAGATGAATACAACAAGGGCATCGTTCATCTGCATGACTTTGAACGTGATACTCTCGGCAACCAGATAGCCGTCCGGGGCCAGTTCTTCCACCATCGTGTAGACGTGTTCGCTGGTGTCATCGGACAAAAGCAGCAGATTTTTGTGCGGGTCTTTGGCGGCGGAGCGCTCCGGCAGTACGCGAATGGCATGGTCGCCGTCCGTAGTTGTCCAGCGATCAATGGTCGTGCCGTAGGCATCGCGGATCGTTAAGCGGGCATCTGTCAGCTTTGCATTGGTGGCAATATCTCGTTTGGTGAGAATCAGCGCGTGCGCCGGGGCATCATACATCGTGACTTTCTGAATCTCTCCGGTCTCCTGCACGGTGAAGTGTACTTCCTCACTGAGCAGATACCCGGCCGGGGCAGCTGTCTCAGTCAGCGTATACTCACCGGGCTTCAGACGCTCGATACGGTGGGGCTGGCCGTTGGTCTCCCACTCGGCAATGGTGTTGCCGCTGGCATCGGTGATTTTCAGCTTTGCACCGGGCAGTTCGCGGCCATCCGTCATGTCAGCCTTGGAAATTTCGACCTTGGTGAAGTCATCTTTCATCTCTACGCGCTGAATATCCCCGGTGGGGCCAACCTCAAAGGTAACGCTCTCGGCGCGGACATAGCCCTGCTCGGTGGGAGCCATCGTCTCGGTCAGGGTGTACGTACCCATTGGGATGCGCTCCATATAGTGAGGTGCGCCGTCCGTGACCCATTCAGCAACGATTTTGCCGTCTGCGTCCGTGATTTTCAGCTTTGCACCGCTGATCTCCTTGCCAGTGGCAATGTCGGTCTTAGAAATCTGCACTTTCGTGTAGTCGTCCTGCATGAAAACGTGCTGGACCTCGCCGTCATCCTCGACCGTGAACTGAACGGCATTGGCAGGCACATACCCGGAATTATCGGGTACGAGCGTTTCTTCCAGCGTATAGGTTTCGCCCGCAACCAGCACAGCCTCTATGTAGTGCGGTGTGTTTTCGGATACCCATTCGTCTACAACATTGCCGTTCTTGTCCAGAACGCGCAGCGTGGCACCGGGGATTTCTTCGTGAGTCGTAATATCAGCTTTGCTGATTTTTACGCGGGTCGGGGCATCCAGCATTGTAACGGTCTGGCTGAACCCATCGGAATCCTTCAGCAGAATCCAACTTGCAGAGTAGGTGATTTCGGCATCGGTAGGCTTGTCGGCAACCTGCTTATCGGCAAAGAATGCAGGAGCCGCCGCGCCGGTCAAGTAGACCTTATCAAACGTCAAATCGGAGAAATCGCTCTCCCGCAGGCACTTGGCAATGGCGCGGTCATTGGCGGCATCGGTGAAATTCACCACCAGCATGCCGTTCACGCAGTACCAGTTGGCAATGACAACGCCGTCTGCATCGGGATTCTTGCCCAGCAACTTATCCCAGAAAGCACGCAGCTTGGCGGGAATCGTAGCCACGGAATCATCGGAGAATGCAGTGGGGGAGATAATACTGCCGGACTGGTACTCGGCATCTTCGGATTCATGCAGTACCCAGACCGTCGTTTCCTGCAAGTAGCTGTTATCGCCCGTGGCCTGCTCCAAGCGGAACTGAATCGAGCGGGCGGTGGTATAGCCGTCTGCCGGGCGGGTCTCGGACAGCGTATAGATTTTGGTGGTATCGCGGTTCCCGGCAAAGTCGTGGGAAAGATGCAGTCCACGAATCACATGAGCCGTGTCGCTGCTTTCCCAGCTATCCACCACATTGCCGTTCCAATCGGTCACGGTCAAGGTGGCACCGGGCAGGGCAAAGGTGGTATCAGAATCAGAGGCGAAAGCACGCTTGTCGATCTCCACGGTGGTCTGCTTGTCGGAGTGCAGGCAGTCAACGATCTGCCATGCAATAAACTGGTTTTCGTAGGTGAACTCCACCGGAATTACGCTCTGCTCAATCAGGTAGCCGTCCGGCACACTGATCTCGCGCAGGTAGTAGCGGCCACTGTTTGTCGTCCAGTCGTGGGCATCGCTGCTGCCGTAATGTTCGCCGCGCAGGGGAACATCCACGTCAAAATAGGCAAGGCCGTTTTGATCGGTGGTGGCTGTGCCTAGCAGCGTATCGGCGGCGGCCAGAAGCTCACCTGAGATGCTGTAAATGTCGTCTGCGGTGTACAGTTCATAGATGGATCCCGCAACCATCTTGGCATCAGCCGGGATATCGGCACGGTTGCTGCCGCCATTCAAAAGGGAAGCGCGGGTCTTACAGCCGTCCGAATAGGGCGCTTCATCGGTCAAATCGCAGGTGTCGCGGTCCAGCTTATACAGCCCGACACCGACTTTGCCCTCCTCAACGACCGGCAGCACACGGGCGTTCTCAAAGACGAGAATCTGCTTTTCCATCTGCTCGGCGCTGGCATTGCCTACATTTATAATAGAGTAATCGTAGATAACATCGCCATCCTGCGTGTGGTCAGTGACGGCTTTTGCAAGAACCAAGTCGTTGTACTGGTTATCCCAGTCCAGCACCACGGTGTAGGTGTGGTCGGTATGGACAAAACCGTAAGGAGCCTGCACCTCAGAAATTGTGTAGGTGCCCAGCGGCAGTGTGATGGTGACTTCGCCCTTGGTGCCATCGTGGGTTACTTTCAGAAAATCGTAGGTTGCAGTGGTTCGCGTGGGGCTGAACCGAACTTCATCCACCTGTCCATCTTCGGCAGTGGTAACGGTGGCGACAAGGTCGCCGTCTGCGTACCAGAGCGTACCTTGATTGTCCGGCGTGGGAATGTCGCCCTGCGCGTGGATCTCATAGGTGGCATTGGCAAGATTGTCGGACTCGTACACGAATTGTCCGTTCTCATACCCGGTCAGCACGTTGCCGATTTTGCGGATCTTGATTTGCCCCAGTGTTTCGTGGTTATAGTAGCTTTCGGTGATAACATAGTCATCCATGCCGTCGGCGCTGCCGCCACTGACCTGATACACACGGTCCGATGTCAGCTCAAACACAACATTGTACTGGCGGTCGTTGAAATACCCATGCGGGCCTTCGACCTCAACGATGCGGTACTTGCCCAGCGGCAGTTTCTCCGGGGTCTTCATTTCACCGTTGGAGTCGGTATAGAAAGTGCTGGTCTTTGCCCAGGCATTGCCGGATTTCGGGTCGTTCATCTCCACAAGGGTTTCACGGCCGTCCTCGGCAATATAGTAAAGGTTGAACGTGGTGTCGACAATTTTTACAGGCTTGCCAGTTTCAATGTCGATTTTGACAAGCTGCAAGTAGCCCTCCAACTCTTCATCCAGAATGTTGTAGGTTATGTAGCTGCCGCTGGGCGTTGTGATGCTGCCGGCAGGCACAGTAAAGCTGCTCTGCGGGCTGGATGCATTGACATTGATAAGGAACGGTTCAGCCTGAAAAACATCCTTCGGTACGGTGGTTTCCACGACGATGTACTGGCCGTAAGGAAGCCCCTGCACACGCAGGATGCCTTCCTCGTTCGTGAAGATCTCGGATAAGCGATATTCTTGCGCATTGTTGGTCGGCACCCAGCCAAGACCCTGCCCGTTGGCAAAATCGCCGTCTGCGGTCAAGGTTGCGTTATAGCGGGTGACGACGGCGGTGTCACTCTCGTACATCGTGGCAACAGCCTGTTCTTCGTCAGAAAAATCAAATTTCAGCGTGTCCTGATCGTAGCTGGATTTACGGTAGACATCCAGAATGCTGGCGGTATCGTAACTGCCATCGGCGTTTTGGGCAAACTGGTCTGCCTTGCTCAGCAGCGATACACGGTACACTTTGAACCCGGCACCGCCCAGCTTAATGGCAGGGGAGGGCTGACCGGTGGTGGACACCAGCTTTTGCAGACTGAACCCGGATTTCAGTACTTCGTCCTGCGTCTGATCTTCAGCGCGGACAACGTAAGTGGATTCATCTGCATAAGTAAGGGATTGATAGTGGTTGACTTCATCACAGAGATAGCCTTTCGCAAAGGACAGGTAGTAGCCGTCATAGGTCTTGCTGCCGTCTAAGGCGCGACTCTCGGCAACAGCAGAATATTGGTTGCGGTAGACATAGTCGATGTATTCTGTGCCATTGCTGGCGAGGGCGGCATAGCTGCCGGTAGGCTCCAGCTTTTTGTTGAGCAGGGGATACTTGCCGGAAAGATAATACTGCCCGTTGGAATCCACGGGGATCACGATGCCGGTGGCGCGCTCCACAAGGTAGTAACGACCTAAGTAGAGATTAGAAAACGCCAGCTTGCCGTCCTTAATGGCGGTGGAGGCAACAAGATGGTCTTTTTTCAACACCGGGAGATAATCGGACTTCCAAGCGCCGTTGGTAAGCACGGTGGTGTGCCAAATGGGTGTGCCGCTGGCATCTGTGATTTTGGAGTAATCGACGATGCCGGAAACGCCGTCCGGGTGATAAATATCCTCGGCGGCGTACAGGTCATACACGGCGCCTTCGAGTGTTGAGTCGCCATTACTGCCTGCGGCCAGATACCGGGCGGCATCAAAGTCTGCTTTGGAGAGAGTGATGCTGCCGAGAGTGCGGTCGTTCTGCATGGTGTCGACATCGGCGTGCATGGTGTAGGAATCCTCGTTGCTGGCAATACCTGTAGGATCGGTGGTATAGGTCTTATCCGCATTGCGACTGCCAAATGTAATTGTGACGATGCCCTCGCCGGTGTCGATGAGCGTACCACCGCTGTTGGCCGTGGTAATGTCGGCGTTATAGTTCGCGTTGCCCAGCCAAATCGTCTGACCGTCTAATGCTTTCGTGATTTCAAAGGCATACGCCCGCTTACCCAGCACAGAGCCTGCCGTGCCGGGTTTGGTTACATCCGTCCAATCGCCGTAGTACCCGCTGGGTGCGCGGCTCTCCACGATGACGAACTCGCCCTCGTTGCGCTGGGTGTAGAACAAATCATCCGAACCGCCCGCATAGTCACTGTGGTTGATGACCTTGTAAGTGCCATCTGCTTGGCGCTCGACCTTGTATTGGTTGTACCCGCCTGCCGGAATATAGCACTGCCGAACCGCATCCCACTCGAAAATCTTAAACTCGGTATCGCTCTTGATGCGCTGCTTGGTTTCGCTGTCGATTTTGTCGATGCTGACATTGACCGACCATTCATCGTTTTTCATCTGGTAATCGTTCGAGCTGTTGGCAGGAACAGTAATCGTCTGGTGGCTGCTCAGAGCACCAGACGTGGTATCGAAGCCGTGCGGAATGGTGATTTCATCGTAGCTGAATGTAATATTGGCAAGCTGCGCCCGCGCCGAGGCAATAGCGGCATCCACCATGCCCTGCGCTTCGTTCTGCAGCTGCCCGATGGCCGCATTCTTGGCGGTTTCTGCAGCGGCGTCTGCTTCGGCTTGGCTGGTGAACGGTCCTTCCTGCCCGCTGAGCGTACTGGTGCTGGTCTTGGACACCTCATAATGCACCGTCCATGTGGCAGAACCGTCACCGCCGTTGACATGAAAACTGTCATCCTGCGTGTGACCGCTTGTGGTAATGGTCTGCGCCCCGGCAGGAGTCATCTGCCAACTGCCGCCGTCCACGCTGCCGCCGGTCCGGCTGGGCGTGACGGTAATGACCGCACCGTCCACCTTTTCCAGCGTGTTCAGCTGGTACTTGTCGGTGTTGACAGTGAATGTCAGATCAAAGCTTCCGCTGGCGCTTTGCGCAGGAGCTGTCCATGCAGCGGAATAATACTTCGGTTCCGGAACACTCGGCACATCCGGGATCTCAGTGCCGCCCGCAATTTCTTCACCAACCAGCGCCACTACCTGCCACGCATACCCTGCAGGCGGGTTATAGATGTAGGTGTAGTAGCCGTTTTCCCCGGACTGTGCATCTGTACCGTTTACCAGTTCTTCTGCAGCAGCAATATAGGTCTGCGCCGCGTAGCTGTCGGGGTAGTTTTCCATGATCCACTGCTGGGTTTTATCGTAAAGGCTGCCAAGGATGTCCGGCTGTTCTTCACAGACTTCAGGATCATCTTCAAGGCTTGCCACAACAGGACGGTCATCCAGCATATCCAGACTCAGCTGACCAAGACCGCCCCAGATGTTGACCTGGTTTGCATAGTGGTTGCTGGGGGTATACTGGCCGGGTTCAAGGCGGGACACATGAGAGAAGCTATAGGTGGGACAGCCCTTGGGCTGGCCGTTCAGGCCGTGGCTGCAGCAGTAGGCTTCCTGGCCGTTGAACCAAATCAGCCATGTGCCGCCCTCTTTGGCAATACTGGTGATTTTTCCGGTGGCATACGGCGGGGTCGGCCCTGCCGCAAGTGTAGCAATGCCGTTGTCTGCATAAAGCTGCGTCGGGGCGGCTTCATCCGACAACTGCACATGGAGGGATTTCTGCAACTGTTCGCCATCCGGGGCGGTGTAGATAAACTGTGCGGTGAAGTCGGAAGATGTTTTCACATACAGCCCTGTGGCCGCCGCAGACTGCTCGGCGTAGGTCTGGTGCAGGATTTTTGTCTGCTCGACCTCATCGGCGGGGATGAGGTCATAGTCGGTGGACGCATAGCTGAGAAGTTCCACACCGTCAGGCAGGATAATTTCGGATGTTGCACCATCTGCTGGATATTCCGTCTGCACCAGCAGCGGAACCACCGCATAGTCGAAATCAGAACCTTTACCGACAATGATGGTTGTTTCATCCTCGCTCAATGCATCCGCATCCATGTGGGCATCCACACCATCGTACAAGTCGGACACCCACGAAGAAATGCTGATTTTGGTTTCGCCGGTTGCCACAGGCAGACCCATGCTTCCGATGTAACTGCCGGTAGGTGCATCAGGTAGATCGTTGTACAGATTTTCGGTAATCTGAGAAAGGGCTGGTGTTACACTGTCAGTAACTTCAGGAACAGCCGTATCTACTGTCTCCGGCGTAGCAATCTCATCGGCCGAAGCTGCGGGAATCATTGTGCAGCACATGGCACCCGCCATGAGCGCTGCAGATAAGCGGTGTTTGAGTTTATATTGCATTTGCATAACTCCTTCGTATTATTTTTACATCAAATGCGAAAAAATCACGATGCTACATCTACACCACCTCCATCAATCAGCTTGGCAACGACCAGCAGGCGGCTGTTAGGGTCTGCCGTACAGGTGGAGAGCGTCAGAATATGGTCATCCGTTGTCACGTCCACACCATAATCGAACGCACAGCCGGCAACAGCCTTACCCAGAATCTGCTGGAAGGCCGCATCGTCCGGGTTGGCCTGAATGCAGTCAGTGTCGGTGGAAACATCACAGACCCACACACTGAAAATCTGGTAAGTCAGTTTTTCATCTGCCAGCGAAACATAAATGTACGGGTTCTCCTGCCCAAACTCGAACACACGATATTTGTGCAGATCCTCAAACCCTCCCTCGTAGTCTTCATCGGTAAAGGTGTGCCCGTAAAAAATCAGATTGCGGGAAACTTTTTCGCCGCTGTTCATACGGCAGGTATAGTCAGCATAGATGCAACCGTGATAATCCTCGGTACCTTTCTCGTCACGGCGCAGATAGTAGTCGTTGTCTCCGTACTGCTGCACGGGCGCGTCAATATTGGTGCTGGGAATCGTGATCCACGCCACGGTGTCCGGGTTTTCTTTCTGCGCGGCGGCAAGGCGTTCGTCGGGTGGCTCGACACGTTTGGTCTGTGCCCATGCAGGCAGCACCGAACCGCCATCACCGGAATGCCCAAAAAGCAAGAAACCGGCCAACAGCAGCCCAACCAAAACAAAAATAATGACAAGTCGCAGCAAATCGGGGTTAGCAGTATCCCAGAATCTTTTGAATTTTTCTCTCACTGCGGCACCTCCGCAACGTCATCTTCCTGCCACGGCAGGCGAGGCAGGGGTGCATAGTGGCGGCCGTTCGGCTCGACCCAGCTGCCCTGACCGCCGGCAAAGATGTGGATGTTGAACGAGTTCAGCACGGTCAAAAAGCTCTCCATGTCGGCGGCATCACAGCAGAGAGAATCCCGGTTGCCAATCAGTAGCACATCAAATCGGTGTTGCTCGGCATCCTGTAAAATCTCCTTTACAGCGGGGCGCATGAGCAGGGGCACAGGCTCGTTTGTCTCGGAGATGCGTTCTTTCTGTACGCCCCACTGTAATTTGCGGGCGGCACGCTGGCAGGCAAGGCGTTGTCTGCCCATGCTGGCAAGGTTCTTCGGGTCGGACTGGTAAAGACATTGTGCAATCATGGCGTTTTCCTCCTTAGTATTTCGGCTTATGATAGACTTCTTTATGCAGCGCCACCGCGTGACGGCGCTCATGCCATAGGAACAGGTAGTGCAGAATCATCCCGCTGCCAACCAGCGGCAGCAGGACTTTTGCCCAATCAGAGATTCTCTTCATCGTCATCCTCATTTCTGCCGCCAAGGACAATATCCCCGGACGGCACATAGACTTTCGGCGCAGGCGCAGACTTTGCGGGTTCAGTCGCATGGACAGGCTCTTTGTGCAGCAGATGGGTGATAATCAGCAGCACCGCGATGAAAAGCAGCGCGCAGGCAATCCCCATAATCAACAGGGCCGGTGTAATCCCGCTTTCTGCCGCAGCAACAACGGCAGGCACAGAAACCGGCGCATACAGCAGCGTGTAATGCACAGTTCCAGCCTCAGTGCGGGTGACAGTTCCGGCGTAGTGCGCCGTTGCCATGTAGGTGCTGTCCGCCTGCAAGGTTTCACCAATCGTAATGTCCTGCAAGGTCAGCGAGCCGGAAAAGCCGTACTCATCGTCGTAGGCCACAGATTCTTTCACGTCATTGCGAGCGGTTTCGGCATCGGCGCTGCGCACGGACAATTCAAAATCCTGCGTGACCTCTTTTTCCTCGGTCACACCACCCTCTACCGACTCGGTGACACCCCATAAGGTGTAATCGGCACCGCCCCACTGCATACCGCTTTCGGTCAGGTCAGTAACGGCCGTGCCATACGGTACGCTGTACTGTTTGACGACAAGCAGTTGGCCGCCGTCCTCCTGCCATGAGATACTGTCTGGATAAAACTGCGGCGCGGTCTCTTCCGGCGACAATTCCACCAGTTCCGGGGCAGGGGTGGGTGTGGGCTCCTCGGCAAAGGCAACAGTGGCGGTGCCCAGCGCCAGCAGACAGCACAGGGCGGCGATAACAGGTTTTTTCATTAGGATTCCTCCGTTTCGGTTTGATTTTGCATTTTGCGTTCTACAATGCGGCGCAGCTCGTCCCGGTCTGTGGTAATCAGGTCCTTTTCTTCCTCGCTGCATCGCATATCAACGGTGACATTGTTGGAGTTTGTGACGATTAGCGCACTGCCGCGCTCGAAGCGGGTAATGTTGTCGATTTCGGCATCGGTCAGCTTCAAGACGCTCTGTACGCGCTGCGCTTCCTCTTCCTCCAGATTCAGAATGATTTTGATTTTGCAGTTGTTCAGGATGCCGCGGCCGTATTTTCCATCTTCCAAGGAAAAGAAGTCGTTCAAATCCTGCGTGGCAACCAGCACACCGCCGCCATAGCCGCGAATGGTTTTGACAGCCTCGAATACATAGTTGGCCGCCAAAGCGTTGGACGATGCGCCGATGATTTGCCAAACCTCATCTATAAAAATCTGCTTGCGGCGGGTCAGGTCCTCTTTGGCCTTATCCCACATATAATCCAGCCCGATGTACATACCCACGGTCAGCAGATCGCCGGACAACTCACTGATGTCGATGACAACATAGCTGTTGTCAAGGTTCACGTTCGTCTGGCGGTTGAAGCTTGATGCCGAGCCGTGTACAAGACGGTTCAGAATATTGGCGATGCGCCGTGTTTCCGGGGTGGCAGACAAGACCGCGTGCAAATCGCCCAGTATTGGCATTTCACGGTACTGACCGGGGCGCGCCGGGTCGTCCAGACTGGCATTGTCGTAGGTGATGCCCTTATTGCGGTAGGTTGTGACGATGGCTTCATCCAATAGCTGGCGCTCCTCGTTGCTCAAATCGGGAATCAACAGCGAAAAGAAAATGTGCAACTTTTGGATTTTGGCGGCCAGTTCCGACTGCTCCGGCATGGGGCCATCCAGAAGTTCGCTGCTGGTGTGGTCGATTTTGCGAATCTCCATGACGTTGATGCAGTCCGGGCTGCCCGGCACGATGCGGATGATGGTACCGTTCAACGCCTTGGCCTGACGATAAAATTCATGCCCTTTCAGTGGTGCAATGATGTAGACAGGTGTTCCGGCCAGCCGCATACGGCGGGCAATAAGCTGCATGGTGAACGTCTTGCCCGCGCCGGAAGTGCCGAGGATTGCCATATTCGCATTTTTATAGATGCGGGTGTTGAAGTTGTCGAGACTGACGAGGGAGTTGTTGTACTTGTTCACGCCCAATAGCACTCCGTTGGTATCGCACAACTCAAAGCTGACGAACGGATAAAAGCTGGCTGCAGTGGAGGTAAGGATATTGCGGCGGTACTTCTTGAACAGCGCCGCGTCCGGGGCACACAGCGGCAGGGAAGAGAGAAAGGCTGCCTCCTGCCGGAAACTGCACAGCTGCAAATTCATATCCTGCGAGACCATGAGCTTGCGTATCTCCCCGATGCGCCATTCCAAATCCTTGACGCTGGCGGCTGTGACGGTCACAAGAATGGCGGCATAGTAGAAATCTTCGCTGTTGGCAAGGCCGTCTTTCAGGTAGTACCCGGAGCGGATGGCGTTGGAGAGATCATCGAAGTCCGAGTTTGTATCGCTGGTGTCCTTGATTTTGCTGCGGTTAATGCGGATCTGCTGCCCGATTTTCTGCATCATGCGCTCTTTGGGCTGTCGTTCCAGAAACAGATCCACATCAATGCCCTCGCCGGCGTTCACCAGCAGGGCCATCCACCCGGCTGTGACCTGTGCGCGGTAGCCGTCTGCGGGAATCATCAGGTAGGCGTGGTATGTGCCGTCCATATAGAGATAACGCCCATGCTTCAAATCTAGTGAGGGCGGGATCATAAAGGCGGCGGGAGGTATCTTATCCAGTGATGTGGTATCGTTCTGGGCCAGATAGCTGGCAAGCACATCTTGGATGCGCTCCTGCAATGGCACCTGTACCGCCGTTCGCCTATTTAATAAGGTATAGAAAACGTCGGTGAGGAACTCGTCCTCATTTTCGTGTTCCACGATGGCATTGCCGCACTGCGCCAGGTAGGTGCGAAAATTGCGGGCGGTGGTTTCGAGCGTGGAGACGATTTCTGCGTAGGAGATATTCCGCTCGTTCGTGGGCGCTTCGTATTGGAAAATAACGAAGAAGCGGCGGCTAACAGCATCGCGGGAACCGAGCCGCTTGACAAAGCGGATATAGCTCATGTGGCGCTTACGCACCGCTGCGTCCGGTTCGTTGGCGGCATCCCGCCGCAGCTTGTCCAGATAGGCATTGACATCGGCCTTGCGGGAGAATGACTTGAATTGCAGCCGCACTGGGCTGACTTTCAAAAGGCTGGCAAACGAGTAGATGACACTACGCTGCTCGCGCGGGGAGCGCAGTAGGAAGTTGATGGGCTCGATCTCCAGAATCTTGATGTGGCGCTCATCTGTGGTGTGCAGGATGCCGTTTTCGATTTTCTCGATGGGAAGCAGGTCGTAGAGCGTCTGCCGCTTTACCAGCTTTCCGTGGCGGTCTGCCTTGCGCTGCAAAACCTGTGCGTTGTGGGGTAGGGCATCGGCATCTTCGTAGTAGACAACATGGTATCGCTTGCTGATGAACCGCAGATGCCGGTGGCGGTTGGCTTCAAGATTGCCCTGCGGTGTGGGGGTGACGATGCGGCGATGCTTCATAAAGCGGAACCAATGTGCCACAAACTGCGTCAGGCTGTCGCCGCCGATACCGACCACACCAAAAACACCCAACGGCACCGACACCGCAATGACGATCATCAGGCGGATGTTGAACGCCAGCGGCAGATAAAACAGCGGCACCGCACTGCCCACGGCAAGCACAGCCGCCTCCACTGCATTGCGCAGCTTGACCGTACCGCCGAGAATCGTACCGGTGTCCACAAAATTCTGCGGGATCAGGTAAACATCCCGCTCTTCGCGTGAAATTTCGACCACCTCCAAACAAAAAGAGCGCCCTCAAAAAAAGGCGCTCTTGCATTTCTGTTCAATTTTGACGATACTATTATAGCAGAGTCATATTGCAGCAAAAAAGACCTTTGCTGTGCGGATGTTGTGCTGATTTACTGCATTTCGGTAGATAAATTTTCAAATGCACATTTGTGGCGACAGCGTGGCTACATGGATTGACAACCGAATGCTATGAACGTATAATGGAGATAAGAAAAAACTACGGCACGAAGGGAGTTTATTTTATGGAAAACATTATTTCGGCGGCCAAAACGGATGTGTTCCGCGTCCGCATCAACCCGGAAATCAAGCAGGAACTGGAATCTGTGTATGCAAAGAACGGTCTTACCCTGACTGATGCCATCAACGTGTTTTTTCAGCAATCGCTGAACGCGGGCGGTTTTCCCTTTGCCGTAACCGAGGACAACGCAGAAATTATCAAGGCAAAGGCACTCTCCCGGCTGGCAAAGCAGTTGCAGGAAGCGCAGGACGACCCGGTTTCTTACTCCGAGGATGAAGTGTATAAGATGTTCGGAGTTGAAAAATGAGGGTAAGCTATAAGAGAGCCGCCGTCAAGGACATGGAGGCGACCCGCGACTACATCGCCGGGCGGCTGAAGAATCCCAAAGCCGCCAAAAAGCTGATGACGACGCTGCTGAAAGCCATATCCTTGCTGGCGGATAACCCTTATATGGGCGCGGCACTGGCAGAAAAGTTTGAAATCGCCACAGATGTGCGCTATTTTGTGGTGTCAAAGCAGCTGATTTTCTACCATGTGGATGAGGAAAGCGGCACGATAGAGATTCTTCGAGTATTGGACGGCAGGACAGATTATTTGTCTGTATTGTTCGGATAAATAAAAAATAGGAGGGCTGCTCCTGCGTATTGGCAGAAGCAACCCTCTTTGTTTTAGTGCAGATACCCTTTGGGGTTGACGTAGATTCCGTTGACAATGACGCAGATATGCAGATGATTTCCGGTCACATCGCCGGTAGCGCCGACTTTGGCAATGGTGTCGTATTTGTTCACCGTATCGCCAACCTGAGCCAAAAGCTGGCTGCAATGGGCGTAAAGGGTGCAATACCCGCCGCCGTGGTTGATGACGAGATAATTTCCATAACTGACATGGTAGCCGGCCTTTATGACCGTACCGGCTTCCACTGCCAGAATTGGTGTGCCATAGGGATAGGCAATGTCCAAACCATTATGGTTGGTGGTATCCTTACCTGGAATGCCGACATCCTCACGTTTGCCAAAGAAAGAAGTAATGTGCTGTTCCCAGTTGGGGTCATTAAACGGATTGCCAAACCCGCCGCCGGGGGCAGGGGAGTCATCATCAATAAGTGCATCGTTGATTTGTCCCAGAATCGAGATACCTTCGCGTTCTTCAATTTCGTGGAGGTAGACGGTCAGGTTATGCGTATAGGCATCGGCATAGCTTTTCTGCTTGTCATCAAGCTGCCAGACCGTGTCGGCAAAGTAGTCATCGCCCACATAGGAAAGCGTGAAAACTGTGTAAGTATGATCTTCCTGTACGGTTATGGTCTGTCCGCGCACCTCTTTTTGTACCGGCTCGGTGCGGACTTCCTCGGAAGTGGTGTAGGCATAATATTCTGTCTGGTGCGCTTGCACCTGTTCAGAAAGGTCAGTTAGGCTGATTTTGGTATAGTCGTCCTCTCCTTGATAGGCGCAATACATGGAAATGAGCTGAAAGGCATTGTAGGAGACATGACCGCCCACGGAATCGACCACATCGCTGTAGGTAAGGTTTGCACGCTCGGATTCTATTTCGGCAAGGGTATCCTCGTAGGCTTCCTGCAAAATATTCGATATAGAATTGCGAAGCTGTATCACGTTGGCAGCAACTTCTAAATCGTTGTTGATTGCCGTGCTGGGCTGTGTAAGTGTACCGAAAATCGCGCCGGGCAGCATGAGCAGCACCAGAACCGGCAGCAGAAAGACCGCAATGACAACGACCAGTACTTCCTTGCGGTACTGCACCGCAGTTTCAGTAGCAGCCCCGGCGGGGCCGCCCTGCACTCCGGCCTGTGCGATTTTGGCAAGTTTGGGCGCGTTACGAAGTGCTGCTGAGGCTGCCTGCCGTGAATTTTGAGTATCATTTTCAATCATTTAGTGTCTCCGCGCCGGGGCTTTGGGCATGGCGGCCACTTTACGCTCATCATACTGCATACGCCCGCGTTCGTCCTGAACGGTGGGCGTTTTTTCTACGCGGGTCGTGGCATAAACCTTGTACCACTTTTCACCGTCGCGGGAAGTTTGCTCGGTAAAATGACCCTCCGGCTTCTCATACTGACGGGCGTTGTACATGGCAAACTGAATCTGCCCGCGGCCGGGGATGATCTCGCGCCCCTGAATCTTGCCGCCGCCGATTTCTACATCTGTGACGCTGTTGCCCATCTGCCCCAGCAGCACACGGTTCATAGCGGCCTGTTGGATAGAGGACGAAGTGGGAATGGAGGTCTGTTCTGTAACAGCAGGACTGCCACCGGCGCGCATGGCAATTTCACTGTCCCTTGTAGGGGAAACGTCAACCGTGCTATCGCCCTCCAGCGCCAGCGGTGTGGCGGGGATAGGGGAGTCCGTCACGGTATCGCTTTCAGCTTTTGCCATTGCAGTGGGAATATTTTCACCGGTGGCAGGAATCTGCATAGCGTCCATGTCGCTGGTGCCTGAAAAATAACCATTGAGCGCTTCTACAGCGCTGTCACCTGTAATACTGCCGCCTGTCTGCCCGGTGGCAATAGAACCGATGACCTTGCTGGCGAAGCCGCCGTCTTTACCGAGGCTGTTGTGGTACATAGCGCCGCCCAGAGATGCACCGATGCCGCCGGATTGCCCACTGATGGAGCTTGCCGTACTTTGCTGCACATGGCGGCTCACCATGCCGGAAAGCCCGCCTGCAAAGGTATTGCCGGGTGTGACTTTTGTGGTGGCTGTTGAAGCGGCGGCTTTGGCAGCGCCCAGCCCCATAAAGGCTTTGCCGATTTCAAAACCGCGAAAAGCCAGTAGCGCCTCAGACAACATCGAGCCGGGCGAGCGTGAAACGCCGATGCCCAATGAGTGCAGAATACCGTCCAGCTTGGTGCTGACTTTCAGAAAAGCGATAGCACACAGCAACCACAGGAACAGATTGCCGGAGACGGCATCCTTGCCCTGCGCATTCACGGCCGCAGCAGCTTCATCCTCGGTCAAAGCAAAAGCGGCCGGACAGTACAGAAGCGCAAGGTTGATGGCGGTGAATAGGGTAAACAGAGTTTTTTTCATGTAAAAAATCTCCTATAAGGACAGCGGATTAGCGAGAAATTCACCGACCATATTGACGAACAGCTTTAGGCACCATGCGTTCATAACCAACAGCAGGAGCTGCCCGCCGAACATCCGGCACCAGCTTTTGAAAATGTTGTTTGTTCCGCGTGCTGCTCCCATGGCAAAGGCAAGCGGCGCGGTAAAGACCAGAATTCCCAGCACAATATATCGCTCGGCGGCCTCCAAAAGCAGCTTTAAGTAGTTCCAAGCCAGAATCACAACGAGAATCAGGGCAATCAAGGCCACAGAACCGTTGGCAATCACGCCAATGATGACGAGCAGCACGGAATTGAAGTCTCCGAACTGCACGCCGGGCAGGCTGCTGTCCAGAATCCAGGTGTAGGGCGTGCCGCCGATCTGCAAGGCAAGGTTGACGATGTCATCGCAATACCAAATCAGCAGCAGGAAAATTACAGAACGCACCACCAAATTGATGGGATTCTCGGTATCAATGTCAAACCCGGCACCATAGCAGCGGTAAAGCTGCCACACAAGGTTTAGCAGCACCAGCCCAATGGCTGTCCAGATAAAAATCTCGTACATGGACGATGCGGCAGGAAAGTACCGCTTGAACGTATCCATATTGCAGCCCAGCGCGCCAAGTACTGATGTTGATGCCAAATCCAGCAAATTCATCACCTGCGTTGCCAGCCAATCCACAATGCCATCTAAAATGCCCAAAGGCGTTCACCTCCTTGCTGCAATTCCGCGCAGGTTTACGGATTCCAAGTGCCGCCCTGGAAGAACGGCGTAACGTAGGCCATGATGAAGCCGAGACCGTTCAGAATCGCCCAGGTGATGGCAATGCGCTTAAGCCATGCGCGGGAATCATCCACGGTCTTGCCGTTCTTGGAAAAGTTCATCAGCAGCAGGGCAACGGCGGCGCAGACTACAGCTGTGACGGTGGAGATAGAGATGATTTGCGAGTAGACATCCTGCATGATCTCGCTGGCTTTCGTCCAGACGGTTGTGCTGGCTGCGGCGGTGGGAGAATTATCCTCGCCGGTTGCAAAAGCGGGCATTGCGGTCAGTACACTGCATAGGACAGCGCAAAGGGCTGTCCTTATGCGCTTGTGGTAAAAAGAATACGTGTTTTTCTTGATCATTGAAACCTCCTGTGTGTAAAAATGCTTTATGAGTTGCCAAAAGTAGACCATTACCATAATAACAAATTGGCTGTGCAGGAAAAAAGGCTTTCGCTCTGCGGATGTATTGCGGATGTTGTGCAGGTTCAATCAGGGGTAAGGAGATTGGTGTTTTTCTCGCAATTTTGTAGCATAGGACAGTGATGCCAGCAACAAAAGATATTCAAACGTAGAAATGAAAATAGAGCTGTCATGAGACGGCAGCCCTATTTTTATCACAAAACCAGTTCCTGTACAAAATTCCTTGTGCGGTTGATACTTGGAGAGGCAAGACAGTAATATAGATATTCCCATATAACGCAAAGCGCCGTTACCGCAGGTGAAGCGGTAACGGCGGGGAAGTGATTGACTATATTGGCAGCGCAGATAACATTGGGCACCATCATTTCCGGTTTCAACTGATACAAAATGGTATTGGCGCAGACCCGATGGCAGTCTTTTGTGAAATTTCGGCCATAAAGGGAAAACCTATTAAACGAAAACAAATGTTAAAATTTCACCTGGTTTGCTTTCCGGTACTCTGTTGGCGAGGTTCCTTCTGCATTGCGGAAAGTTTGGGAGAAGTAGCTGGAAGAAGAAAAGCCCAGAATAGCTGCGATCTGAGAGAGAGAAAGGTCCGTCTCGGCCAGGAGACGCTTTCCTTCTTTTATGCGGCAGTTGATGATATAATTGATGGGCGAAACACCGTATTCGCGCTTAAAGGCGTGTACCATATAATATTTGGTGATGCTGACCTTTTCTGCCAGCTGGTCCAGCGTGATATTTTCCTTATAATGGTGGTCAATGTAGCGCTTTACCGTTGCACACTGGCGGTTGGCAGGCAGGCGGGAGTGGATCGGCACAGCCGAAACACTGGCGTTGCGCATCAGCTGTACAACGATAATATCCATGTAGGCCTGGCAAAGTATCTGGAAACTCGACTCTCGGTTCTGCATTTCCCGCAGGATCTTGCGCATACAGACCAGCACATCGTTATCCTCTTTAAAGGTATAAATGCAAAAGCTGCCCTCGGCGGCATCGGAAATCGTAAATTCCAGCCCTTCGATGCCAAGCACAATATATTCCAACGGGTGTGATTCAAAGCTGACTTCGGTGTGGATGACGTTGGGATTGACCACGACCAGCTGGTGCGCCTGCACGGGGAACAGCTTGTCATTGATCTGAAACTGCCCCTCGCCATCGACAATATAAAATAGCTCTGCGTAGCTATGGGAATGTGGGATGGAGGGCCAATCGCCGCTGTATTTTGTAGAGGCTATATTGCGCAGCTTCATCTTGTCGCGGGGGAGTGCGTCATCCTCCGGGTTGAAAGCATAGTTGATGTGGCTCATGGCGAGGCCTCCGAACTTTTTGATATATTGTCATAATTCTATTATATGGCACACGTCCGAAAAATGCAACGAATTTTTTGGGCGATTTTATCAACATGTTGCTTTGTTTCGAAATACAAACGTGTAAAGTGCACAATTTTCAGACGCGAAAGTCGGACGTTGTGCCGAAAAAACGGTGAATAACAATATTGCTAAAATGATGAGCAATATAATAATTGATAAATGATGTGAAAAGCACTACACTTAAGTCACCGCGAAAGGGATGAAATCCCGACATAGAAATTACACTTAGGAGGAAAACACAAATGAAGAAGATCGTTGCACTTTTGATGGCTTCTGCTATGGCAGCTTCGCTGGCTGCTTGTGGCGGCAACGCCCAGAGTTCGGAAGCTGCTTCTACTGCTCCCGCAGAGTCTACGGCTGCCGAGTCTACGTCCACCGACGGTAAAAAGTACGAGGGCGTTGAATTGACTATGTGGTCCATGTGGTCTGCCGGTGAGGTTCAGGCAAATGCAATTCAGGCCGCCGCTGACGCTTTCGAGGCTGAGACTGGCGCACATGTCAACATCGAGTGGAAAGGCCGCGATGTCAACACCCTGATTTCTGCCGCGCTGGAATCTGGCGAAAAACTGGACATCTTCGAGGATGATTACAACCGTATCGGCCACGCTTACGCTCCCTACACCTACGACCTGACCGAGATGGCAGACGCTGTCGGTTATGATGACTTCAGCTATGCTTGCTTCAATGATCAGTCCAAAGAATGGGCTGGCTACCTGAACTCCATCGTAGAGCAGCCCCAGATTGGCGGTATCTTCTACAACAAGGACGTTTTCGATGCCTGTGGCATTACCGACGCCCCCAAGACTTGGGATGAGTTCCTGACTGTCTGCCAGACCCTGAAAGACAACGGCTATGAGCCGCTGGCGCTGGACGGTGCTTACGCAAACTTCAACTTCTACAACCATCTGGTCCGCCATCTGGGCGAGGACACCATTGCCGAGCTGGGCAAGAACGGTGGCTGGGCTGATAATGAAGCTGCTGTTACGGCTGCGCAGGAAATCATTGATTTCGTGAACGCTGGTTATCTGGCCGAGGGCGCACCTGATGCTTATCCTGCCAGCCAGACCAAGGTTGGCCTTGGCACGGCGGCTATGGTTGCTTGCGCAAACTATGTCACTTCTGAGGTTGACGCTGCGGTTGGCGAGCCTGTAAACTGGGGCTTCTTCAACTATCCCGAAGTCGAGGGCAATGTTGATGCTTCTGCTTACGCCGGTGCAAACTCTCTGGCCATCTCCTCTAACTGCGAGAATCCGCAGGCTGCATTTGACTTCATTATGACCATCGTTACCGGCACTTGCGGTCAGGAACTGGTTGACAACGGCGGCCAGATTCCCGCTGACACCCGCCTGAAGGAGTCTGTTCTGGCTGGCTCTGTTGAGACCCTGAAGAACACCACCACTCCGATGAGCTGGTGCGGTGCGTTGAACACGCTGGACGGCTGGTCCTCCATCAAGAGTTCCATGATTGAGCTGTTCGAAGGCAAGTACGCAACCGGCGCTGACTACTGCGCTTACTTGGATACCCTGTGCGGCTAATCCTATAATAAATCACGGTACGCCGTCAAGCGGTGCGGCTGTAATGGATTTATTCAGGATTCCCTCAATCTGAACAGAGGCGGCACCTGAATGGGGGCCGCCTTTGCTTATGACATTTCATTTTTGAGGTATTACCAGTATGAAAAAGAACAAGACAATGATTTTCCTATTCATTCTGCCCACCGTTCTTTGCCTGTTGTTCATGTATGTCTATCCGGTCGTTCGGACAGTTATCATGAGTTTCTTTAAGGTAGAGAGCCTTACGGCATCTACAAGCACATGGAGCTTCTATGGGCTGCAAAACTATTTCAAAATCCTGCGCAATGCCGGTTTTATCAGTTCCATAAAAAACATGGTGATGATTTGGCTGGTAGGCGGCATCATTACCATGTGCCTGTCCATGTTGATGGCCGTGATTTTGACCAGTGGCATCCGCGGCGCAAAATTCTTCAAGGCCGCCATTTATATGCCCAATATCATCAGCGCCGTGGCACTGGCCACCATGTGGATTCAGTATGTGTTCAACTATGATTATGGTCTGCTGAACCAGATCGTCAAAGCATTCGGCGGCGAGAATGTCCGCTGGCTGGGTACGGACCTGATTTTCTGGGCTATGATGATTGCTTTCATTTTTGGCAGTGTTGGTTACTATATGCTGATTTTCATCAGCGGCATCGAAGGTATCCCGCAGGATTTGTACGAAGCTGCCACTATCGACGGCGCGAATATCTTTGACCGCTTCTTCCAGATTACGCTGCCCCTGCTGAAAGGCGTCATCCGTACCTGCGTTACTTTCTGGAGCATCAATGCTACCACATTCTTCCTGTGGACGAAGATGTTCTCCCCCATTAACACGGAAACGGCCACCATTGTGCCCGTTGTGTACCTGTACGATACGGTGTTTGGCGGCAAGGGCGTTGTCGAGCGCGATGCTGGTGCAGGCGCAGCGATTGGCGTTGTGCTGACTTTGATTATCATTGTTGTGTACGTTATCACCAACCTGATCTTGAAAGACTCGGATCTGGAGTATTAAGGTAGGAGAGCAGTTATGGGAAAATATCACGATAGAATCAACTGGAAGAAAGAGCTTCAGCTTCTGCCCGGTTATATCATTGTTTGCGCGTGGGTCGCGCTTACGGCTGCCATCCTGTTCTGGATTGTCTGCGCCAGCCTTTCCTCAACAAAGGAAATTCTGACGGGCCGTGTTATGGACTTTTCCAATGGCCTGAAGTGGGATAACTACGTCACAGCTTGGAACACCCAAAATGTATCGCTGTATTTCTTCAACAGCTTGGTTTATGCTATTGTTTCCTGTGTGGGCGTATTGCTTATTTCCGCGCCCGGTGCTTATGTGCTTTCTCGCTGGAAGTTTGTCGGCGGTAAGGCCATCCGTATCGGCTTGGTCATTGCCATGAGTGTTCCCACCATTATGATCATCATGCCGCTCTACTCTTTGGCTGTGCAGTGGGGCATCAAGGGGCGCGTGCTGTTGGTTGTGCTGTACATTATGCTGCGCGTACCGTATACCACGGTTTACCTACTGGATTTCTTCTCCTCACTGTCCCGGTCTTATGAGGAGGCGGCCTACATTGACGGATGCAGCCATTCTCGGACGTTCTGGCAGATTATGCTGCCGCTGGTTCAGCCCGCCATTATTACGGTTACGATTTTCAACTTCATGTCTGTGTGGAACGAGTTCTTCATGGCGTTGATTTTCACTACCAGCGATTCTATGACCCCTGTTGGTGTCGGTTTGTTGCAGATTGTCAACGCAATGAAATATTCCGGCCAGTACGGTGCTATGTTTGCCGCAGTTATCATTGTGTTCATGCCTACTTTCCTGCTGTATCTTTTCCTGTCTGAAAAGATTATTGTCGGTGCTACCAGTGGCGGCGTTAAGGGCTGATTTGACTTTCCTCCATTCAAAATATTACGTTTCAAGGAGAATCCTTATATGAATGATGTAAGAAAAATGGGCCGCGTGACGATTCCCACTGATACGGACGCAGTGTCTGAAACCCTCGACCTGTTGAAGCGCTGGGGCGCGGATGCCATCCGCGACTGCGATGGCACTGAGTTCCCGCAGGAGCTAAAGGACACCGGCGCAAAGATTTACGCCACCTATTACACTACCCGTAAGGACAACGCATGGGCAAAGGCCAACCCCGACGAAACCCAGCAGTGCTACATTATGACGCCGTTCTACACCGCTGAAGGCGGTGCGCTGACCATCCCCCTGATGACGGGCATCAGCCGTGAACTGATGAAAGTCAACGACCATGACGATATTGCCCGCTGGTGGGAGGTCATGGACCGCACGACGGGCGAGCCTGTCCCCACCGCCGACTGGCACTATGATGCCGCCCGCGAAAGCGTTGTCATCGACCCCCCCGCCGCCTACCACGAGTACACGGTCAGCTTTTTGGCGTACCTGATCTGGGACCCCGTCCACATGTACAACTCGGTCATCAATGACTGGAAGGATGTCGAACACCAGATCCCGTTCGATGTGCGCCAGCCCAAGACCCACGCCTACACCCTGCGCCGTCTGCGCGAGTATCTGGAAAGCCACCCCTATGTCAACGTTGTGCGCTTTACGACCTTCTTCCACCTGTTTACGCTGGTCTTTGACGAGCTGCGCCGCGAGAAGTACGTGGACTGGTACGGCTATTCGGCTTCTGTCTGCCCCTATATTTTGGAACAGTTTGAGAAGGAAGTCGGCTACAAGTTCCGCCCGGAGTTCATCATCGACCAGGGCTACTACAACAACCAGTACCGTGTGCCGAGCAAGGAATATAAGGATTTCCAGGCATTCCAGCGCCGCGAGGTCGCCGGGCTGATGAAGGAAATGACCGACATCGTCCACGCCTACGGCAAGGAAGCCATGATGTTCCTGGGTGACCACTGGATCGGCTGTGAGCCGTTTATGCCGGAATTTCAGCAGTCCGGCGTGGATGCCATTGTCGGCAGTGTCGGCAACGGCAGCACCCTGCGCCTGATTTCCGACATTCCCGGCGTCAAGTACACCGAGGGTCGCTTCCTGCCCTACTTCTTCCCCGATACCTTCCACGAGGGCGGCGACCCTGTGCGCGAAGCCAAGGAAAACTGGGTCACCGCACGCCGCGCCATCCTGCGCAAGCCCATTGACCGCATCGGCTACGGCGGCTATCTGAAACTGGCCTGCGAGTTCCCGGAGTTCCTCGACTATGTCGAGAGCGTCTGCAACGAGTTCCGCGAACTGTACGAGAACATCAAGGGCACCACGCCCTACTGCGTCAAGACTGTGGCTGTGCTGAACAGCTGGGGGCAGCAACGCGCGTGGGGCTGCCACATGGTCCACCATGCGCTGTACCAGAAGCAGAATTACAGCTATGCGGGCGTGATCGAAGCGTTGTCCGGCGCACCGTTTGATGTGAGGTTTATCAGCTTTGACGATATCAAAGCCGACCCGAAGGTGCTGGACGGCATCGACGTCCTCATCAACGTCGGCGACGGCGACACCGCCCACACCGGCGGCAAGGTCTGGGAGGACCCGGATGTTTCCTCTGCCGTCAAGGGCTTTGTCCATCGCGGCGGCGGTCTGATCGGTGTCGGCGAACCCGGCGGTCACCAGTATCAGGGGCGCTATTTGCAGCTGTCCGCACCGCTCGGCGTGGAGAAAGAAACCGGCTTCACGCTTAACTACGACAAGTACAACTGGGACGAGCACCGTGACCACTTTATTCTGACCGACTGCCCCGACCATGACGTGGACTTCGGCGAGGGGAAGAAGAGCATCTTTGCGCTGGAAGGCACCGAGATTCTGATTCAGCGCGACAAGGAAGTGCAGATGGCCGCGCACGAGTATGGCAAGGGCCGCGGCGTGTACATCAGCGGCCTGCCCTACAGCTTTGTGAACAACCGCGTGCTGTACCGCGCTATTCTGTGGGCTGCCCACGATGAGGCCGACCTGCACAAGTGGTTCAGCACGAACTACAATGTCGAAGTACATGCCTACGTCAAGAACGGCAAGTATTGTGTGGTAAACAACACCTACGAGCCGCAGGATACCACCGTTTATACCGGCGATGGCAGCAGCTTCGACCTGCACATGGACGCGAACGAGATCAAGTGGTATAATCTGTAAAACAGACAAAGGCGTGCCGTGTTTGTGCGGCACGCCTTTACCTGCAAAAACATTGATAAGGGGTTTATTATGGATAAACGTCCCAATATTATCCTGCTTATGGCAGACCAGATGCGCGGCGACTGCCTGGGTATTGCCGGGCATCCGGATGTGAAAACGCCGTTTTTGGATGCCCTGGCCGCCGAGGGTGTGCGCTATGAAAACGCCTATTCCGCCTGCCCGACCTGCGTTCCCGCCCGCGCCACGCTGTATACCGGCATGTCCCAGGAGCACACGGGCCGCGTTGGCTACGAAGATTTGATCCCGTGGGAGTACCCCCACACGCTGGCCGGGGAACTGAGCAAGGCGGGCTACTATACCCAGTGCGTCGGCAAAATGCACGTCCATCCGCTGCGCAACAACCTGGGCTTTAACGATGTGCGACTGCATGACGGCTATCTCCATGCCTACCGCCGCCCCACCACGCCCAGTTATGAGGACCAGCGCGTGGCCGATGATTATTATTGGTGGCTCAAACAGCAGCTTGGCGTGGATGCCGACCCCGTGGACACCGGCCTTGACTGCAACAGCTGGGTCGTGCGCCCCTGGATCTACGAGGAAAAGTACCATCCTACCAACTGGGTCGCCAGCGAGTGCCGGGATTTCCTGCGCCGCCGTGACCGCTCGAAGCCGTTCTTTTTGATGGCCAGCTTTGTGCGGCCGCACCCGCCGCTGGATGCCCCGGAATACTACCTGAATTTGTACAAAGATAAGCCGCTGGCCGAGCCTTGGCGCGGCGACTGGAACGACTGCGTCCGCTGGGAGCGCGACGGCCACAGCTACCATGCCCAGACGGCACCCTCGGATGAGAGCTACATCCAGCAGCTGCGGGCGGGCTACTATGCGGCGATTACCCACATGGATCACCAAATCGGGCGCTTAGTCTCCGCGTTGGTGGAGGAACAGATTATGGACAATACGATTATTCTGTTTGTCTCCGACCACGGCGAGATGCTGGGTGACCACCTGATGTTCCAAAAAGCCAAGCCGTTTCAGGGCAGCATCCATGTGCCGCTGTTTATCTCCGGGCCGGAGCGTTATGTCGGCAAGCACGGCACGGTCCGCACCGATTTGGCCGAGCTGCGGGATGTTATGCCCACGCTGCTGGAACTGGCGGGCACACCGATCCCCGAAACCGTGGACGGCACGAGCCTGCTGCACCCTGTTGAGCGTGAATATCTGCACGGCGAGCATACGCTTGGCGAGGATTCCATGCATTTCATCCTGACAAAAGAGGATAAATATATCTGGTACTCGCAGACCGGGCGGGAACTGTACTTCAACCTGCGCGACGACCCGCACGAAACAAAAAATGTACTGGACGAAAACCCGGAGCGTGTGGCCGAACTGCGTGCCCTGCTGATTGACTCCCTAAAGAACCGTGAAGAACAATACACAGATGGTCATACCTTGTTTGTGGGCAAAACGCCCCTGACTGTATTGCAGCACACTGAGGTGTTATGAAGCAGCTTCAATTTCTGATAAAACCCGCAGCCGGATTTTGCAATATGCGCTGCCACTATTGCTTCTACCGGGACGAGCAGCAAAACCGCAGCACTTCCGAAGATTGCATGATGACCTTGCAGACAGCCGAAACATTGATACGGCGCTGCTTTGCGGAACTTGAGCCGGGCGGCTTTGTTTCGTTTGCCTTTCAGGGCGGAGAACCAACCTTAGCAGGGCTGGATTTCTTTCGGTTCTTTACGCAGACAGTGCGAAAGTACAACCAAAAGCGTGTGACGGTGCAGTACGCCATCCAGACAAACGGCCTTGCCGTTGCCGAAGAATGGGCGAGATTTTTCCGCGAAGAAAACTTCCTTGTTGGTATCAGCTTAGACGGTACGCCAGATGTACATGATGCTTTGCGCCCGGATACTTCCGGCGACGGAACATGGACGAGGGTCATGCAGACGATCAAACTGCTGGAGCAGTATCATATCGAGTGCAACCTTTTATGTGTTGTCACCAAGCGCCTGGCTAAAAAGGCGGAACGTGTGTATAAGTCTATGAAAGCAACGGGTGTGCGCTATCTTCAATTCATCCCTTGCTTAGACCCCTTGGGCGAGCAGCGGGGAATCGAAAATTACTCTCTTTCGCCGGAATTGTATGCGCAATTTTTGTGCGCCCTGTTTGACGCATGGTATCGTGACTGGAAAACTGGTGTCTATGTCAGTGTTCGCCTGTTTGAAGATTATATACAACTGCTCATGGGCGCACCAACGGGAACTTGCTCCACTACCGGCGCGTGCGGTTCTTACACGGTTGTGGAGGGCAGTGGCGCTGTTTATCCGTGCGATTTTTACTGTTTGGACGAGTACAAACTCGGAACGATTCAAAATGACTCTTTACAATCGTTGCTTTTGGGGGAGAAAATGCGCACCTTTATAAAGGATGGCTGGAATGCCCCCGCAGAATGTCAGCAATGCAGATGGGTAAACCTATGTCACGGCGGTTGCAAGCGTGACCGCAATACAGCAGACGAAGCCCAACGCAGTTATTATTGCAAGGCGCTACAAAAGTTTTTTGCCTACGCTGAACCCCGAATGCGTGAAATGGCCCGTGCGGTGCAGATGTACCGCTGAAAAGGAGACAGATTCTATTGGACAAGAAAAATAAATACTGGCGGTTGTTCCTTTCTACCTTTAAGCTCAGCGCGTGTACATTCGGAGGCGGGTTTGTCATTATACCTCTCATGCGGGAGTGCTTTGTGAAAGAGCTGCACTGGATTGAGGAGGAAGAAATGCTGGATCTGACGGCCATAGCCCAGTCCAGCCCCGGCTCTATCGCCATCAATGCCTCTATTCTGGTGGGTTACAATGTGGCAGGAATCCCCGGTGCATTGATTACCGTAGTTGGTGCAGCACTGCCGCCGCTGATTATCATTTCCATCATTTCTGCTTTCTACCAAGCATTTCGCTCCAACAAGTATGTGAGCATGGCTATGGCCGGTATGCTGGCTGGTGTGGCGGCGGTCATCTTTGATGTGGTCATCAATATGGCATGGCCCATTCTGAAAAAGAAGCGCCTGCTGCCCATCGCTGTGATGCTGGCGGCTTTCGTGGCGACTCGCTTTTTCTCCGTGAACATCATCCTGATTATTCTGGTCTGCGGTGTGATTGGTGCGTTGGATACGCTGTATCTGCAAAAGAAGGAGGCCGAGGAATGATCTATCTGGAACTGTTCTGGAGTTTCTTTCAAGTTGGCCTGTTCAGCATCGGCGGCGGGTATGCAGCCATGCCTTTAATTCAAGACCAAGTCGTGGATATTCACCCTTGGTTGACAATGACGGGGTTTGCCGACATTATGGCCATTGCTGAAATGACTCCCGGCCCTATCGCTCTTAACGCGGCAACCTTTGTGGGAATTCAGGTGGCAGGCCTGCCGGGAGCGCTGATTGCCACTATCGGCTGTATCTTCCCATCCTGTGTCATTGTGATGACTTTGGCTTATGTGTACTACCGCTTCCGTGGTTTGAGCATTGTGCAAGGCGTTTTGGCAGGGCTGCGCCCCGCTGTGATCGCTATGATTGCCTCTGCCGGTATCTCGTTGCTGATTCTGGCACTATACGGCCAACGTACTCTTCCCGCAGATTTGAGCAGCTTTGACTTGATAGCGCTGGTAATTTTCCTTGCAGGTTTTTTCGTCCTACGCAAGTGGAAGCCCAGCCCCATCAAGGTCATGGCGGGCGCCGCCGTGGCTGGTGTTGTGCTGTACAGTATCACAACCTGATACAAAACCGAAAGGATGTATATGAAATGAACAAGATTTTAACCGCGTGGGAGTGGAACGGCCCGGTGTCAGAGCCGACCGCCTATGGCGAGGGGCATATCAACCAGACGTACGCTGTTACAGAACAAACAACGCAAAAGCGTTATATCCTGCAAAAAATCAATACTGATACATTCAAAGACCCAGACGGTCTGATGGAAAACATTTGCGGCGTAACGGATTTTCTGCGCGAAAAGGCCAAACAGCGCGGGGCTGACCCAGAACGTGCCACGCTCCATGTTGTGCTGACCAAAGCTGGAAAGCCCTATTATAAGGCCGCCGACGGCGGTTGTTGGCGTGTCTATGACTTCGTGGAGAACACCGTCTGCTTGCAGCAGGTGCAGTCCGCAGAAGATTTTTACCAAAGCGCGGTTGCTTTTGGTAATTTCCAACGCCAGCTTGCCGACTACCCGGCAAATACCCTGCACGAGACGATTCCTCACTTCCATGATACACCAAAACGCTTCGCGGACTTCCAGCGTGCTGTGGCTGAGAACCGCATGGGACGCGCCGCACAGGTGCAACGCGAAATTGAGTTTGTCCGCGCCCGTGAAGCGGATTATCATGTTATGGTGGACCTGCTGACAGCGGGCAAACTGCCGTTGCGCGTCACCCACAACGACACCAAGCTGAATAATATCCTGTTCGACAAAACGACCGGGGAGGGGCTATGTGTTATCGACCTCGACACTGTCATGCCGGGGCTGGCCGCGAACGATTTTGGCGATTCCATCCGTTTTGGCGCTAACCACTGCGCCGAGGATGAGCCTGACCTCTCAAAAGTGAATTTCAGCATGGAACTGTTTGAAATTTATACCAAGGGCTTCTTGCAGGCAGCAGGTGAAGCGTTCACCCCGCTGGAAAAGCAGACCCTGCCGTGGGGGGCTAAACTGATGACGATGGAATGTGGTATGCGCTTCCTCACCGATTATCTGGAGGGCGACCACTACTTCCACATCAACTACGAGACTCAAAACCTCAACCGCGCCCGCACCCAGTTCAAGCTGACCTCCGGCATGGAAGAAAACTGGGATGCTATGCAGAAAGTAATTGAGAAATACTGCTGATAAAAACCTGATACCCCCTTCTCATTCTGCGTTTTGCGTAAAGCAAAATCGCGGTTTCTCCTTTTTATAACGCCCGCGCCTGACAAGCGCGGGCGTTTTCTGTTCTATACAGAATAAAGTCGTCGGCACAGCTTTGCAACGCAGATTTATTGCGAAGGTTGTGTTGGTCAATCGGGTGTCAGCAAATTGGTGATTTTCTCGCAGTCCTGGGAAGTGTAGCCCCACAAAATCGAACTGAGAACCTCAATAGCTTCATCCCGGTGAACATAGTAGGTGCGCAGAGAAATGGAGATACCCTTGGTTTCGAGCAACTGCAAAATTGCACCCGCATTCTCGCACTGCTGCGGGGAGAGATAGGCATAGTACAAAATCCAGTAATAAAACTCGCCCTTTTTGTGTTTGCGGCGCATCAGGTCAATCGCGGTGTCGATGATCTGCATCATTTTTTTGCTGCGTTCCAAGGCGCGGGCATAGCTTTCCAGCCGGTTGCCGCCCTTGTTGACCTCGCTGTCAACAAACAGTGCGTCCGTGGACAGCCCGTACTCAGCCTTGAATTCCTCTTGCAAATCGAGATCGGATACTTCCAAATTCCATATGACATCCCGGTACTTCCGCAAAAGCGTCCGTGTGTCGTGATAATGCGGGGATACATTGGATTTCTGTCTTTTGAATGGCATAAAAATACTCCCTGTTTTAGTTTGTCGAAAGAATTCTTTCAATTACTAAACAGAGAGAAATCAATGATTTTGACGCACAATTTGCAAAGAAAAAGAAAAAATCCGCATCGAAATCGCACATGTCGGCAATATCGATGCGGATTTTGGTTTTGTTTACAAGGGCATTGGTAAGTTGTGCAAGGACCAAGCTATTATTAGAACCCGTCAATCGCACGCTCAATCACGGTGGGAACAAAAATGGACATCACAACCAACCACACAGCTGCAATGGCTTGAATAAGGTTGTCGGGCATCCCAATAAGAATGTCAGGAAACCATACAAATGCAGGGGCAACAAGACTCCGTATAAGGTAACCGACAAATTCGCCGATGCTGAACACACCTAAATAATCAATTGGCTTATACGGATCGCGTTTGCGCCGTGTGTAGCCATCCACATACATACGTTGCTCAATATACCAGCCTATTGCAAAAATTACGACAGCACCCCAGTATAATTTATCCATCTTTACCTCCATATCGGCAATCAGAATAAAGCAACTCTCATAATGAGCGATTTGCTCTACAGCTTTCGTGCATAGAAAGTGCATACCCCCGTCCCATTACGGTTTTTAAATCATCCGGGCCTAGATTCAGTTTCTTCCGCAGCTTTGCGATATGCACATCAACCGTTCGCGTCTGAATCGGCACGGTGATATTCCATGCAGATGCCAGCAGAAAGTTTCGGGAGCAGATGTGCCCAGAATGGTCGAGCAGCGTAATGAATAGTTGATATTCTGTGGTTGTTAGGTGAATGCGGCAGCCTTGCCTTTGAACGGAGAAATTACTTTCATCGATGGACAGATTTTTATAATACTTCATCTGGAACACCTATCATGTCATAGTCATCAATAAGGGCCTGACCAATCGCCCATGCGAGGAAGAATGCTGCGCATACCAGAAAAATCGGAATCCACATTGCGTTGTAGCTTTCTCCGTTGGCGTTATAGCCTTGGTTTTGCCAGAGCGCTGCAGCATGGAATAGAGGATAGAATCCCAGCCACTCGATGCCATTTTTCATTCCGGAAAGGCTCAGCAGCGCGGGCAGGCAATAGGCAACTGCACTGATAAAGAGCGCAGTCAGCAAATTCCCCAATTTCTGTCCAAGCCATAAGGTGATCCGGCTCATGCAGAGGCAGGCGGCAAAACGGCAGATTAACCAGAAAATCAGCAAATCCGACAGGGTTATAAACTTGGGTACAGCCTGCAAGTCGGAAATACTCATCGCAGGTCCCAGCAAAGAGGGCAAGCCATAGTCACGCAGCACCTGCCACAGGTGGGGCAGAACGGTTCCGAACGATATAACCGCTGCCACAGCGGTACTTTGCCGCAGCTTTGCCTTTACAGTGTGTTTGCGGCCCAGTGATGTGGTTGCCAGAATCTCATCCATGCCGCCTTTGCGTTCCATTGCAAATAAGCCGCTGAAGCACAGCGCACACAGCAGCCCCGCCAGAAGTGTATCCTGTACATCGCCGGTGCCGGTAAAGCCGAACAGCTTTTTATATCCGGTTTCATAGACAAGCCATGCACCGGGATTCTCTTTCAGATAGTAATTGATGTTGGACTGCACTACACGCTGATAGACAGAATATTTCTGCTGCAGTGAACTGTAGGCCAGCAACGCATCACTGCTCAATTCGCCGCTGTTGACACGCTTCTGTGTCTCCAGCATGGGAATAAACTCGTTACGCTGATTTCGTATCCAGTCGCGGCTTTCTTCGCTCCACGGGCCGGAAATGTGCTTCATATAATAGGCATAGTAAATTTCGTCCGCGTCTATGTAGCTCTCCGCCGTCACGCCCTGATAGATTCCAAACACCAGAAACGCTGCCAAGAATACTGCGGCTCCATTCATCAGCAATAACTTCCTGCCCTCTTCATGGGTAACAGAGGTCGCACGCGTTTTGCGGGAAAACGGAAGTGCAAAGCTGTGCTTGGCAGCCGGCAGTAGCTGTGCCTTGGCAAATACCGTACAGAATGCCGCAAATAGCGTGCCACCCAAAACGGCTGCCGTCAACCATTCGACTAGCGGCAGGCTGACAGGATTACCAAACCAGAAAAGATTCCGGTAGTTCCCCAGCAGCTCGTTGGTCTGCAGCAGGCTCACCATATTCGCATATTTTACAACGTTCCAATGACTTGTGGCAGGGATTGCAGCACGAATGCCGTACATTGCCAAGGGCAGGGCCAAGGCGCCAACCCAGCCGGCCGCAGCGCGTTTGGCGATAAGGGCGGCCAGCATGACCCACAGCCCCATCACAAACGCACCAGCCCATTTTGCAAGGAAAAACCGAAGTAGGTACTGCCCAACTGTAATCTGCATTGTGCAGCGCATCAATGCGGGAACACTTTGAATCGTGCGATTCATAGGCCCCAAGCTGAACGATGCCGAACAGTATGCGAGATTGACCCCATACAGCACCATCAGAACGACCAATAAGCTGGCAGCAAATGCCGCCAGCTTTGCAATGGCCGTTTTCAGCCGCCCACCGGGAAGACTGCGAATTAAACTCAACAAGCCGCTGTCGCGCTCTTGGCGTACAAGAATCAGCGCAAGCAGCAGCATAGCCGCCAACAGGATAAGATCCGTGAATGCATAGCTGATGGCCGTGTACAAGCCCTTTTGCGGGTAATACTCTATAGACGTATCTGTCAGCCCGGCATAAACCTGCGCGGTCAGTTCTATGTTTTTTAAATCGTACCCGGTACGGTCATTTTGAAAAATTGAGATGCCGGACAGTTGGGCGGCTTTGGTTTGAACACCATCCAAGAAGTCGTTGTAAGCAGCCACGGTGTCATACTCGCTTTGCAGCTGGCTGAACAGGCGGTACTCTGTGTTCAAGTTATCCGTAAACAGAGTATAGGTCTTATCCGTGTACTCTTGTTCATAGGCATCGAACATGGCGGCATTGTCCTGCCGATACTGAGTGAGCCCATAGCCGCCGTAAGCCAGTTCCCGATAATACTGCCCGATTTTTACAAGGCTTTCTATCTCAGTGTATTTATTGTGAAGATAGGCTCCCTTTTCTTCCATGGTTTTATCGGAAAGCTCGGCGCCTACTGCGCGATAGGCTGATGCAGGAGGCTGCTTGGCTGTGGGGCGAGTACCCATCCACAGCAGTAGGAGATTGGAGGCCGCCAGTATAGCCAACAGAGCCGGGAACACTCTGCCGCCCCAAACTTTGCGGAGTTCAGCAAAAAACAGGCTCATTTACCGTCTCCCTCACCGAACACATTCAGGTAGACATCCTCAAGACCCTGGTCGGGTGCGTATTTTTCAATCAACTCCGGCACGGGCGCGGCGTCCACGATTTTGCCCGCGCGCAGCAGAATGACCTTGGTTGCCACCGTTTCCACGTCCGAAACAACGTGCGTTGCCACAAGGATGATTCGATCCTTTGCCATATCTGCCAGCAATTCACGCAGGCGAACACGCTCTTTCGGGTCAAGGCCCGCTGTTGGCTCATCCAAAATCAGCAACTTCGGATCCCCAAGCAGGGCGGATGCCAACAGCAGGCGTTGCTTCATGCCGCCGGAATAAGCAGAAAGACGCTTGTCCAACTCGGCGGTCAAATTTACGGCGGCTGCTACGCGATCTACCTCGGCTGCAACAGCTTTTCGAGGAATTTCTTTCAGGGCAGCCATGTAGGCAAGGAACCGGCGGCCGGTGTAGCTATCATACAGTCCTTGCTGCTGCGGCATATAACCAAGAATGCGGCGGAAGGCGATACCCATTGCAGGCTTGCCGCACCAGAGGACCTCGCCAGAGTCAGGAGCAAGTGTGCCTGTGATAATGTGAATCAAAGTAGACTTTCCCGCCCCATTTGGCCCAAGCAATCCGTAAAGCCCAGGCGTTAGTGTAATTGATACCCCTGACAAGGCTTTTTTCACTTGTGGCTGTGCATTTTTCTTAAATGTAAACAGGGAAATTTGCGAAATATATGTCTTGTGAATTGAATCAAGTGTAAATGTACGGCTCATAATTACAATCCCAATTTACCCATGAAGTTTTAACAATAGGTAGAATTATTCGAATGCGTCTTTAACCATTAAGTAACCGTTTTGATTTGAATTTATATAATCCTGCTTTGTAATGAAGGCGTATATGTTAGCAACATAATCGAAGTTTGAAACTGTACCGTCTTCAGAGACAGAGGTAGGAGTATACGTTTTATAATCTGTGGCAACATAACAAGTGTCACCAATGGTTGTCAACACATATACCGGACGATTATTGTATGGGGTTTGCAATGTAAATTCTGTACAATTACGTGTGTCAAAATCCAGAATATAAGAACACATATCATACGAGCCATCGGTCGGTATATGTTGTATGATTTTGGGCCACGCCTGTTAAAACTGCGAAAAGACAAAAATCTTACGCAGCAGATGGTGGTTGAACGTGCAAAAGGGTTTGATCCGAACCTGCGACTTTCAGATTCAGTGCTGGGGAAATACGAAAGTGATCTTGCCGTTCCGCGACTGACGGAGGCAGCTGCACTGGCAGACGTTCTAAATGTTTCGTTGGATTATTTGACAAGCGGTGAGAAATGTAATGTCCTATCGCTTAAGGAATTAAGCCCAGAGCAAGTGCAATTGCTTATGGACTTGACAGCGTACATTCGAACCAAGAAAAGAAGATCTCAAGGACACAAAAATGCTCCGAAACCAACAACCGAGGAAACGGAATTGATCACTCGGCTGATTGCTGAGATTTTGTACTGAGTGCTTCTCCATCTTTCAAATTTTGCGTTTATGTCATATTTTTTGCGTTTGTGACATTTTTGTGGCGGTAATCATTTTCTGCTGATAAAATGAACAGCGTAAGGAGTTGACGTAAATGGAAGCATTGGCGGCAAGGATAGCGGCTTTTTGTTTACAAAAGCACTATATCGAACCAGATCAGATTGCTTGGCTGCAATATGGTTTGATGCGCCGCCTAATGGGAATGGTTGCATTTCTTCTTCTGCTTCCAGTGGGTGCATTTTTTGACGGATGGGGGAGCACTTTCCTTTTTCTGCTGGTCTTCCGCTTCATTCGTATGCGTACAGGTGGATACCATGCTAAAACGCCGACGGGATGCCTTTTAGGTTCAACATTTACAATGATCGTGTCACTAGAGTTTGCAAAGAGATTGCATCCGGTATCAAATTTCATTTGTCTCGCTGCTGCTTCTATCTTGATTTTAAGATTAGCACCAGCAAATAATGCTGCCCTTCATTTGAACGCGGAAGAACTTGTTGCTGTACGCAAAGAAGTGAAATTAAGATTAGCAATCGCTATGCTTTCGGCGTGCCTATTGCTATTTTTTAGAGAACCGATAGCATATAGAGTGACTTCTGCGATTTTGGCTGTTGCGGTCGCACTATTGATTTCTAAGCACGGCTTTGGAATGCAATAAAGCATTCTATTGATAAAAATTTTAAATATAAGGACGAAAGGGGTAATAATTATGGCATCAAAAGAAACCTTTACACAGCATCTTGCCCATGAAATGGCACAGGTAGTTGTTCATCGTGAACGCTACGGATGGCCGCCGGATTCGCCGTGGGGCATGTTTCAGCCTACTCGCCCGGAAGAAATGAAAAAGCCGGCTGCGAAAGAAGATCACTAAAAACATTCACGTAATTCGCATGTCAAACGGCGGGTAATATTCTGCCGGAAAAATTCTGACATAGCCCTTAATACCAGTTAAGGAGAGGTTTCCTTGGAAGCCTCTCCTTGTTTTTTTCATTTGAAGGTACACAACAAATTCAAAAAATGAAAAGTGCCTTGAAGCCTCTTTTCTCAAAGTGCGGTTATGCTACATTGCCTATGACCTAATAGGTTTTTCTTCTATACGGAGAACCGCATGATGAGATTGTCGAATGAATAGCTCTGGCAATTCCATACAAAAAGCAAAATGGAATTGCCACTGCCATATGCGAACTCTGACGGTACATGCTCCACACAGGTGGACATATACTGAAGAATTTGCGTGTGTCAATTTTCAATTCGACAAGATTCTTTGTCGCTGTCGTTCACCACCAGTATTCCCATCGAAGAAAAAATGATGGGAGTACAGAAATGATAAAAAGGAACGATGGCATATCAAAAGATGATATATGCCAAAATCAATTTACCGCTTATGTGGTTTTGGCGGTAAAACGAAAACGCCAATCTTACATAAAGAAGAAGCAGAGAGATAACGAAAAAGAAACCCGAACTAAAAAGGAGGCTGAAAAATCCGAATTTAAAACCGCCGGGTATGATATGTGGAGCAGAATGGAGCCGCAAAATGAAAACCTGATTGTTGCTATGCAGCAATTAAGTTTCAAAGAGCGTTTTGTTGTCACGGAGTATGTCCTGAAAGGAAAGCCCTTTAAGGAAATTGCTCAAGAAACAGGACTCAAAGAAAAAGGAGTGGCATCTGCCTATTATAGAAGCATTAAAAAGCTGCGAGCCAAAATGGGAGATATAAAATGACTTTTATGGAACTGTTACTTTCAGCCAAATTGGGAAGTACATCGGCCTTTGAGGAACTGTTTGCGAGGTACAAAAATCTTTTACGAAAATATTCCGTAGTAAACGGTATATTCGACGAGGATTTGTATCAAGAGCAGTGCGTATTGTTTGCACACTGCATCGAAATTTTTGATGTGAATCGATAATAGAAAATCTCCGCCACATTTATGATGTGACGGAGATTTTTGTCAAAAGAGCGCATTTATAGGTTTGAGGCAAGCAACAAACGCACTGCGACAGCTTGATTTGAAGCTTTTACAGGTGACTGCGAATGGAACATCTGCATGATTCCATAGGATCAAATCGCTTTGCCGCCGGACTTTTCATACTTACTTTCGCGTGCGATGTCACTTTTGAAGCGGATGCACCGCACGTGACCGAGACGTTCTACAAGGAAACAGTACGGGCGGATGCCATCGTCAATTTCCAGAATCTCATAGGGCAATAGCTGCATAGAGAGCAACTCTGCCAAAGAATGATTTTTGATTTGCTTTGCAAATTCCATCGCCGTATAAGGTGACTCTCCCTCATACCGCACTGCATAGCGGCTGGGGTATGGGAAAAACGAGATTCCGTTGGCCGCAAGCATTCTCTCTCCTGCCTCGATTCCCGGTGATCGGAAGTGGTAAATCCGCAATGTGGGCGGCACACGCAGCTTAGGACACCATTTCGGTACATTTACCTTGGGGTCATCAGAGCGAAAGATGATGATCTTTTTGCCGCCGGTGCAGTATTTTGTGTTCGGTTTCATGCGCCGACCGTGAACTATTTTCGTTTCAGACCCGGCGTAGAGCTTGCAATCCGGGCAGTAATAACATTTGAATTTGCGTACTTTCTCTTCATACATAGTCAATTTCACCTCTTATTCTGTCAAAAGAAGCCGTGGCAGCAAAGCGCTGCCACGGCTATCATTAAATCATTCTGTGAACATTCAACCCTTTACGCACACGCGGCCAGCGTTTGTCGGCGCGGGTTGAGGACCGCGAGTACAAAAGGGCGGGGCTTGATGTAGTAGTGGGTGGTGGATGTCTCAAAGTGAATCTCCTGCGTTTCCGTCTCATGGATCTTCACTACAGGGGCCGTATGGTACATCTCGCCGCCCGTACTGAAGATGGCGGGTCTGCCCACCATCAATGCGGACATGAGTTTGCCGGTAATGTAAAGTTCCAGCTTCCGCTTTTTCATTCTGTCCTTGCCTCCTTTTAAGCATCTCGGCACAGCTCGACCACAATGAACCGTGCATTGTCCAGCAGCGTGTTCACATGGTACAGCGAGGTATTCTGCATCTGCGCAATCTCGTTCGTCTGGTAGCCCTTGGTGCGCAGACGGATGATCTCCATCTGCTGGGGCGTTACCCGCTTGGCGAGGGCGTGCAGGAGCAGTGCAACTTCACTTTCGCGCAGCACTTCCTCGTCTGTGACTGTCGGCGTAGAACGCCGGGTTAGATGCCCGGTGTAAGACTGCCGAGGGCGGACAAAACGGATGACGCGGAAACGGCGCTTGTCGGTGCGGTGGGTATTGACTACCTCGCCTTCCATGGCCCGCCACGCTACCGTGGCAAAGGAATAGCCTGCAAGGTTCGGGTCGGTCAGATACCGCTGCACGGCCCGCAGATAGCCGAAAATGACGATGTCATAATACTCGCTGGCGGGCAGATTCTTCTCGTGCAAAAACTTGTAGACAAGGTTGTGGTTTTTCTCGGCAAAAATGCGCTGGGTATCATTCAACGGAATATCGTGCATAAAGCACCTCCTTCATAAACTGTCACGCGGGCAGGGGCTGCGTGTCGCCGTTCACCGTAGCACCGATGCAGAAGCTGTCATCAGCACCCGCAGGGGCGGCGGTGTAACTCTCCACCTCGCAAAGACCATCATCCTGTTCACGTTTTGCCTCGATGCGCTGGCGGTTCATGCCGCGAATCTGCTCACGGAAGCTCAAGGCGTACTTGCGCACAGCAGCAAGCTGGTCGCCGTGGAAGTCACCAAGCCGCTTGAACGTGGCAACGCTGTAATCCTTGCCCTCCGGGTTCGTCTGGCGTTTCAAGCCAATCTCCACAAGGCTGCCGTAGGTGGCGCGGTTTCGGAAAACAAAGCCCTGATTCAAAAACTCGCGGAACGGGCTGATGCTGGTGGGCGAGAGATTGATTGCCAGCGGCATAAACTCCCCACTGCGCAGCAGATACAGCACACGCATGTTCTTGCAGGCTTTGCCGCGGCCGTTGCTGGCGCTGCCAAACTGGCTCAACGTACAGGTCGCACAGGTGCCACCGGGTTCACCGTAGCCCTGTTTGCCGTCCACCGAGGAGCAAAGCGGCGGTACATCGTCGTTGTACTCGTCACCCTCCGGCCAGTAGGCGCAGCTTGCATGGTTGTACAAAATCACCCCGGTGAGTGTGGGACGGTAATCCGGATGCTGCGGATCGCCGTTGGGAATCTCGAACTGCAACACTCCGCCAGCGGGAATCTTGATGCGGGGGAAAGACATTGTCAGGCCGTCCATGTCCTCGGCCAGTTCTTCGTTGCTGAACTCAGCCTCTCCAATTTCGGGCAGCTCAAAGTCCAGAGGTTCGTTGGCGGTCATGGTAGTGGTAGCGGCGGCGTTAGCGTTCATCATAGACATAAAAAATCCTCCTGTGTGTGGGGCAGTGTTAGGCGGCTGCCCGGTTGATTCTCGACCACTGCCGGGCGGGCATGGTCAAAATACTGTAACCAATGCTTTCCAGTTCACTGGCACGGTCATAACTCTCCACATCCTGGCTGTGGCGAGTCACGGCGTTGGATAACCCGTACAGCGTCAGATCGTTGGATTCGATCAGCCGCTGCAATACGCCGGTGCTTTCGCTGTCGGTGATGTGGAACTCTTTGCTGGCAAGTTTGACAACGGTCGGCACATCATGGGTGTCCATCTGTGCGGCTTTTGCCTCCTGCATTTTGCCGACGACCTGCGAAAACCGCGCTTCATCCACGGCGGCGCGCACGGTGTCCTGAATTTTCATGACAAAGGCTTTGTCCTCGGCGTCCAAGGTTGCTTGCGAGTAGACGCTGAAATTTTCGCCGCTGTCGGTGACGCGCCCCACATGGTTACGGCGGGTGGCGGCTTCATTCACGACCATACCGTTGCTGCACACCAGCCGATAGATCAGCGGCTGAATGCTGACGGACCCAAGCCCCACTTCGCTGTTGCTGATAATGACCCCTGCCTGCACAATGTCGCCGGGGGATACCTCAGCCTGCAAGCGGGGGTTCACGGCCTTGATATACATACGGCTTTCGGTAATTTGGCAGCTTTCAAAGCGGATATCGGGCAGCCCGCCGAGAATCGGCAACGTCACACTGGCAATGTCGATATTATCAATGCGGCGATAGCGATTGCTCAAATACGCGCGGGCAGAGCCGTCCAGTGTGCGCAGCATACGCTGGCTGTTTTCCTGCTTGAACCATGTATTTGCGTTGTAGGCCAGCAGGTCGGGACGTTCCTCCCGCATACGGTCATAGTAGGCGGCGGGAATACGCAGGTGGGTGCCGATCTGCCGATGAGCGATGCCAGTGATGGTCATGGGCTCAATCAGCTCGGTGCCGCTGTCGTCTGACAGGTGCAGAAACATTTCTTTGCCGTAGGATTCCATCCGCAGGCGATTGGGGGCAATGAGGTAGTCCTCCTTGGACTCGCTCTGCCGCTTCACTTCGGTCAGCATCTGCTGTAAAGTTACACCGGATTTCATACGCGAAACCTCCTCACCACGAGAGAACCAGCTTGCCGGAAGTATCTTCGGCGGCCAGCCCATCTCCCGCAAAGACCTGCTTCAGCTTTTCCCAGCATCCCACAGGCGGGAAGCCGTGCAGTTCCGGGAGTACCGATGTGCTGCCGTCCGCAAGTTGGATGTGTCCGTTTTCCTGCACGGTCATCGAGTGATGCCCGCGGGAACTGAGGTCAGCCACAATGCCCTCCAGCGCTGTACGGCCCTCGGTCTCATACCAGATGCGCGGGTCGGGCAGCGGGGGAGTCTCGACGGGAATGCGCGGCTTTTCGGGTGCGTCTGCCGTGGGGTTAGGCCGCAGCGGCACGGTGTTGATTAACTCGCACCGCAGATGCGCCTGTTTGTCCAGCACGACTTCGGCACTCTCAAAGCCGTCCAACCCGTGAACACGGATCAAGCAGCGCCCGCCATCCTTGACGATGGCAAGCGGGTCTTTGGTAGCCCATTCCCATGTAATGTTGCTGCCCGCCGTGCGAAGCGCTGCGGTGATGCGCTGGTTCACATGGAGCAGCAGGATGTCGCTGAGAGGTTCGTCCTCGATGTCCGGCACCACAAATTTGGCGCGGCGGGGAGCCTTTGCTTTCTTCTTGGGGACTGCCGGGAGGCTGCCCCGCAGATGCTGCAGCACGTACAACCCCCAGACGGAGCAGGCAACAAGCAGAAGCGGCAGCAGCAGCGCGCCGCGCACAAACGCGGCGATGGCTACAATGATGCCCACAAAGATGCTTGTGCCATTCCGGATGGCATGGTTAGATTTCATTGTTGATTACCGTCCTTTCACAAAAACAAAAAGGGCTGCATCAGGTGTCCATTCTGAACACGTGATGCAGCCCAAGGTGCGGCCACTGTCCGGCGGCCATGCGGGATGCGGATTGATTCTTGGTTCACTTCCTTTCTGCCAATGGCAGGAAATATCTATATAAAAAGTGCCGGCAGGGAAGACATTGCGGCTGATTCAGCGCAATGTCATCTACTACCGGCACCGATTACAAAAACAACAGCGTATGCTTATATAGCATAAAAATCATTTACAAAGCAATTATAATACTATATCTTGTAGTTGTCAACCCAGGGACGATTTAATATGTATCAATCATAATCTGTTGTCGAAGATAAAGGTTTGCTACTGCTGTGATGACTTCGTGGTTGCAACGGTACTCCCGAACAGCCTGGGCGAAGTTGTCGCAGTTCAAGTCGTTGTCATCGTACAGCTTGTCCAGCACATCGTAGCCGTCCTTCAGGCGGCGGATGTCCATTTCGATGCACTTGATAATTTCCGCGCACGAGAGCGGTGTCTGCCGGGCAAGGCGGATGACTTTTTTCTCGCAGGCGCTACGGGCATCAACGTGGAACAGGCGGCGGGTGATTCTCCAAGAGATGCCCTCCAAAAACGTCAGTTTGAGGAACGACAGCACCCGCAGCGGCCATGCCGCACCGATGGGGATGATAAAGCGGCAGGAGAGCAAATCATATAGCGCATCATACTCGGTATCCCCGGTGCCAACCACAATGAGCCCGCGAACTAGCAGGCGCTGCACACAGTCCTGCCAGCTGCGGTGGATGGTGACATTGGAACTGCTCGCCATCTTCTCGTAGAAGCTGCTGATTTCCTCTTCCCGCAGGATGCGCCAGTTGAGGATGGACCAGAGCATAAACTCTTGCACATCGACCTCGTACTCTTTTTCGCAGACGATGATGACCGGGCGGGTGCCTTCTTCGGTGCAGCAGCGGATATAACGGCCATTGGCAGTGTAAAGCATTTTCATAAGGGGACCTCCAAATTTTAATTTTCGTGTAGAGATGAGAGAAAAGATTCATCGTTTCGCAATTTGTGGACAGCACGGCTGATCCACGCCGAAACGTGGTTGGGCGGGGCGCTCATGCGAGTAGCAACTGCGGTAAGCGGTATGCCGGAGACTTGCAACGCCAGCGCATGGACGCCCTTGCGGGTCACGCCGCTGTATTGAGATTCTGCGGCGGCAAGCAGCAGGGGAGTCTCGCACTCAATATCGAAGGGAGCGCTATGTTGTACTTCTAATGCGGCAAGTGCAGTTGGCTCCATCTCTGCCAGAGAAATCATGCGGGATTGTTTTCCCGTAAGGTTGCGGCAGTAACTGACAAGACCATTCTGTACGACCTGCCGGGCATAGGATGCAAAGCTACCGCGCGCTGGGTCGAAGGTCAGTGCTGCATTGCAGAGCCAGACACAGCCCTCTTGATACAAGTCCTCATAGCCAAGACCAGCAACGCAGGGATTGGCATTGATGTCGAACCGCAGGACGCGCTCTACGATGGTCAGATTTTCTTCTGCCAAACGCTGTTGGTCAGCTGTGAGCCTTTTCACGCATTTCATAACCGTCACCTCGCAGTCGCATTCTCGCAGATGCGGATGATTTGCTCACAGCGGTAGTCGCCGCACTTGGCAATATGTACCTGATCTCCGGGCAGCCCCATCTGCGTTTGCAGCCAACGGTAGCTCTGGTCGCGGCTCATGCCAAGCTGCGTCTGTACGCTGTGCAAGGCATGGTGAGCAAGGATGCGTTTATGCCGCAAATCTCCGTTGGCAAGGGTGCCGAGCGGCTGCTTCGTGCGGCGGTCTGCTGTGACATAGGCATCACAGGCAGGCCAGCGGCGGCAGACGTACAGGTACGTTCCTGCGGAAATGTCGGACAGACCATGAATCGCGCTTGCCGGGCGCAGCATGGCAAGAGAGCCGCAGTAGGGACAATGGATACGAGCTTGTTTCATAGAATTTCACCTCCAATTTGTTGAAAATAGGCCGAAAAAACCTATTTGCCCTTATTACTGTCATCTCAAACGAAAAAATTAAAAAATTTCGGCCACTTTTTCAAATTTTACAATTTGTTCATATCTTCGCGGCGTTACGCCAGCATCGGACGGAATCCGCCACCGACAGATTTGCGTACATCCAGCATCGTCCTGCCGTTCAGCGTGACAGGCGCATTGAACAGCATCGTCAGAAGGTACTTTTTGAGATTTTTAACGTCTGTGTGCAGATTGCGTAGGCCATCAAGGACAAAACGGATATGCTCGCTTGTCAGCTGCAACAGTCGTTCCCGCACTAATGGCATAGGAAACAGGTTGTTGCCCAGCCGCAATACAGGGCTGCGGAGCTGGATTGTCTCCACGACCAGCTCGTAGATCTCCTGCATCACTGGGGCGCTCTCCGGCTGGTTGCGGCAAAGCAGGTCCAGTTCGATGTTGTCGCGGACTTTTGTCCGCACGGCCGCTCCCTCGGATAAGATTAGATCAGTATTTTGTTTCTCTTTATTTTGTATTTCTTTATTTAATTGCATGGGATTTCCCAGTACAGCAGAATCCGATGCAAGGGGTTCCAGCATAGGCGGCACGGATTCAGCGCTGCCGCCGGAGCCGGATGAGGGAGTTTGCGGGTACTCATAGACATAGTAATCGCAGCCACGCAGACAGCCGCGCTCATCACGGACGCGGGTACGCACCACATACCCGGCATCCTCCAGCTCCCAAATCGCTGTGCGGATAGCGTCCACGCTCTCCTTATTGATGGCGGCAAGCCCTTTGAGGGTATAATCCCAGTCGTCCGGCAGGGAAAGCATCTGCGACAGCAGACCCTTGGCTTTCAGGGACAAATTTTTGTTGCGAAGATGATGATTGCTCATAACGGTATAGTCCTTAATGCGCTCTACGCGAAAAACAGCCATTTTACGAATCCTTTCATGTAAAAGATGGGCAACCGTCGGGGCTGCCCACGGTTCATCGGTTACAGATTCTGACGGATAATGCGGGTGATGATGCCCACGGCAATGCTGCGCTCCTCGTCCAGCTTCGTTACCACAAAACTGACATCATCCTTTTTCCCGGGCGTGCGGCGGTCATAGCAGGAGTGAGCCACAGCATTGACCCCGTTAGAAAGCCGCACATAGACGATGCCTTTATGTACATCGGTGACGCGGCCGGCGTATTTGCTCTGCACACGGCAGCGTTTCAAGGCTTCGTGGCTGGTGTTCTCGGTGATGCTTTTGACATCAGCGTGGACAGACAGTTCTTCCTGTGAGGTTTTGTTCACCTCGGTCACGCGGACAAGAATCTGGTCGCCCACAGCAAAGCGGTCATGGGCATCACCGATCCAGTCCCATGCCAGATCCCGCGCCATGATGGAACACTCCACGCCGAAAATCTCCACACGGATGGATTTGTCGGCAACGGCAATAACGCGAGCCTGCACCACACGCCCCTCACGGACGCGGTACTCGCCATTGGCATCAGGGCTGAAATAGAAAAGTTGGCGCTTGCGCATCATGGCTTCGCGGCGGCTGGCGACTACACTGCGGCTCTTGGAGTCAATGCCGAGAATAACAAAGTCGATTTCTGCGCCCAGCATATTGCCCAGCAGCTTCATCTGGCGGACGGCCATACTGTCGGTACTGTTGGCAGCGCTGGGGGCGACCATCATTTCTTTGAGAGGAATGACGATGCGGAAGCCGTTGTAGTCCACAACGGCAATCGTCTTGCCGCTGTCGGTCTGCTCGATACCGCCCAACGGTGCGGAGAGGATGCGCCGTGTGCGGTAGGCGTTGTGAATTTCGTGCCAGGCAGCAGCTTCGCGGGCATCCTCGGTTTCGATTTCGTCACCGCTTTCAATGGTCAGCACCGGGGCATCCGCTTTGCGTCTGCGGCGGGGCGGGGGAGTCTCGGCAGGCTTTTCTTCTTCGACAGGGGCGGGAATGGGTGCATCCTCAAACTCCACAAGTTCGGGGATAGGCAGGTCGGGGGTAAGAATGTCATTGTTCATTTCCATGGGAAATCTCCTTTTCAGTTTCAGGTTTTGTTATGATGGATTCTTTGTCGGTGGCAACCACCGTTTTTGATTTGGCTGGACGGCCACGGCGCTTAGGCAGTGCCTTGGGGGATGTCTTTGTTTCCACCGGGGGAGTTTCGAGGGGTTCTGGTAAGGCTTTCCGCCACTCCGGGATATGCGCAGATGCTTTGCACTCCCGCAACTGCTTGTAAGCGGGGTGCAGAGAGTAGTCCATCTTGCGAACTTTCAGAACCTTATGACCACGCAATATCACCAGCGCTTCATCTACCGGCAGGCGCAGCACTTCGTCCGAGGTCAGCACCGGGCGCTTGCCGACACCGCTGCTTTCGCGGTACTGCGGCGTATAGTCGGAAACACGCAGGGTGCTTAATGCCTTGGAAGTGCTGGACACCGCCACGCTGGCAATGCCGGTGCGCTGGGAAACATATTCGGCAGTCAGCTGATCTGTGCAGCCAAGAAAAAGCTGCACATCACAGTTACCCAAAATCTCCTGCCACTGGTTCTGCGGGTAGCGGTTTTGCAGGCCGGCAAGGTTTTGGAACACGCAGGACATGGATATATTGCGAGAGCGAATGACGCTGATGCGCCGGGATAGTTCGGAAATCGTACCACAGGCGGTCAGCTCCTCGCCCAGCACATGGACTGGCACTGGAAGCCGCCCGCCGGGGCAGTTGGCATCGGCATAGCGCACGAGTTTGATAAAGGCGAAAGATAGGAACAGCGATGCAAGGAAATCAAAGGTGCTGTCTTGGTCGCTGGTGACGAGATAGTACGCGCAGGGTTGCTGCCCCGGCAGTTCAAGGCTGATTTCGTCATACGCAGTGATTTTTTTAATCAGTTCAGACTGAAACACTTGCAAGCGGCTGCCCAGCCCGCTGATGACACCGCTGCGCACAGAGTCCGATGCCCGTTGGTACAGGCTGTACGGTGCTTTGGCAGGATGCGTCAGCGGCAGAACATCAAACAGGCTGTCCAACTGACTTTCGCTGCATTGCGTGATAAGGTTGTACACCTCACCGATGGTCCGCTGCTCCGGCGGGTAGGTGAGGTCAACGTACAAGACCAGCGCTTTCAGCAGGTTCATCTCTCCCGAATCCCAGAAGCGGTCACTTTTGCCGGTGCCGTTGGTGTTCTTGATGATGACATCCACGAAAAGCTGCGCCATCAGTTCCTGCCCCTCAATTTCTTTCAGGCAGTTCCACGAGTCGGAATTTTCGGGGCTGACAAGATTGAACACACGCACCGTGTACCCTAAATCTCGCATATATTCGCTGGATTTTTCGTATAGTTCGGATTTTGGGTCACAGATAATCAGCGACTCGCCGCGGGCGGCGCTTTGCAGGATGCGATTCATGCAGAACGAGCGGGTTTTCATCGAGCCGCTGGCACCGTAGACGGCGAGGTTGCCATTCATGCGCGTTTTCTCCGGAATGCAGAGAAACTTTCCGTCGAGCATCCCCAACATGGTGCCTGTATGCTGGGATAGGTCGGAAACCATATCCAGCACGGCGGGAACCTCTCGCGTCTGCATCCAGCCGGATGTGCCGTAAGTACCCTTTGCGGAGAAATCGAAATTGCGTTCGGAATCCGTTAGGGCATCCTGGCTGAACAGCTTTCGGTATAGGAAAATCACAGCGACTGCTGCTGCGCAGCCCGCCATGCAGTACAGATTGTAGGGAAACCACAGAACACCTTTGAGACAGGTCAGCGGCGACAAAGAGGGAAACGGCGGAGAAGTGCCGCCCAGCATACCGCCGTTTTTCTGCCAGACGGCATAGTTGCCGATGAACTGCGTTACGTAGCCGCAGGCATAGAGCAGCAGCGCGACTGCCAATAGAATTTGAGCGCGTTTTTGAGGTTGTTTCATGGGTTGGAGAAGAACCTCCTCTCGAACTCAGCAAAGTCGATGGTCTGCAACTCGACCTTGTCGCCGCAGAGTGATCGCAGCGCGTCCGCCTGAAAATCAAAGCAGAGGATGGCCCCTTTCATTTGCAGTAACTCCAAAGCAGACAGGAACCGGAACATTCGCGGCAGGTCCGGCAGATAACTGAACAGAATTGGTGAGCCTGCATCTGTGCGAGCATCATTCTCGATGAAAGCATTACGGCAAGGCGGCTGAAGCTCTTGTAGCAGCGTGGCGTTTAGTTGCCCGATGACATCCGGGTGACAGAGCAGCCATAGCAGCGTCTCGCCGTGGTAGTCATTGGTGAGAAAGTAGAAATGTTCGTAGCCTTCGCCAAAAAGGAAGTGTTCTTTCTTGTAAGTCTTTGCATCTTCCAGCAGAGTAGTCATTACCGTCCACTGATCGGACAGCAGAATGCCATCAGGTGTGTGGCTTGCTCCTGTCCGTGTATAGCGGATATTTTGCAGCATGATTTTTCCTCGCTGTTCGATTTGCGTGTCAAAGGTCGGAACAGCATCCATGCCGTTGAACACAGCAAAGGTGTGGGATGGGGTCATCAGTGAGCCTACCATGCGGGAGCCGTGAACCTTTATCATTTCAAGACCCAGTTCTTTCATCTCGCGGGAATCATAAAAAGCGGTTGATTCAATGCGGCAAGGACTGCTGCCACCAGGCACAAATACAGGGGGCTTTTCATCTCGATAAATCGCCGCGCCTGCATTCAACATCGTGACATAGGCTTGCGCAATACGGTGCAGCCGCAGACGGCGGGCGGGGGATGACTTGATGGAGTTGGTGTCGGTGCGACCTGACAGATAGAATTGAAATCGTTCTGGCGCTCGTTCCCGCAAAAGACGTTTGCCACGGATACCGAGCCGATAGCCGCGAAGATGATCTTTGAAGAAGATGCGCAGGATCTTGTCGTGTGTCAGGTTCGTCACCACCTTTTTGCGGTAACTCTTGCTGGAGGTAAGACGGTCAGCACACGCACAAGGGACCTCGCCGCAGATGGCTGTGAGCGCCAAAAGTTCATAATAGAGGCTGTCTTGCGCGGGCAGGACAGGAAAAGCAGAAGAAATAGAAATCACCTCGGAATTTAACCGTGCCTTCTTTGACTCCGGCGAAAGTCGCTGCCGATTGGGGTATGAATCGGCTTACAACAACGCGGAAAAGTCACTATCAAGCATAGGTATCTGATTTTTACGAAATTTTCGGAAAAAGTGGAGGTCGATTTTCAGCCGATTCTGGGGCGTTCAGCCATGCTGAGAAGCAATTTTTAGGCATAACGGTTATCACGGTAGAGGACGAATATCCAAACCGGGTCGTCTGGAAAGAATCGCACAACGCCCCGGTATCGTCTGTCAGACAGAATGTAGCAATGACATCTATGACAGCTTTCAGTTCCAGATTGTCATAATCCCGCACGGCTTTGATTGGCAGGTTGCGGTCGTAGATATGTTCCACACAAATCACGCAATCGGAAAAGTGGGGAAGCGACCCGCTTTGTACCAGCGCGGCCTGAAGCGGCAGCAAAAGAAACTTGCAGCCGTCCCGCTTCTTTTTATCCGGCAGCAGCGCAGGGAGCAGCACACGCAAGTAATTGGTGTCCGCCCACACGCGGATGCCTTGCACCTCGGCTGCCTTGGGGTAGTAATAGATTGGCGGCTCGCTAGACACAGAAAAGAACATATTGCGTAGATGAGCCGTGCTTTTCTCGCTGAGAATCGCCGCACTCTCGGCAGTTTTGGCAAACTGCATCGGGTCGGGCGCGGGCAGCAGATGTTCCATCTCGTACAGTTTTTTGTGGATATCGATGAGCCCGCGCTGCTCCAAACGGATGCGGTTCAAAAGTACGTCAGGATTCAAGCGCGGCCTCCTTTTTGTAGTAGCTGACGGTGCCGTCTTCGGCCACCGTGCAGAACCCGGCCACCTGCGGAATGTCCAGCAACTCAATCTGGGCAGCATCATCGACCACCACAATGCGTTTGCCTGCATCTTTTTGTGGCTGTCGCAGCAACTGGCAAATCATAGTTTCCTTGCCCTGCGGGATAGGCACGATTTCATACAGTTCTCCATTTGCAAAACAGAGAATAGCTGCCGGAAATTCTCCAACGGTGTGGTATTCCACCTGATCTATGAAGTCGAGCAGGACCCAAACGCAGCGGGATAAGTCTTTATCTGCGCCGTTTTGTGCTTCTTGATTTGCGTAGTAGCCGCCATTCCTATCGCAGAAGACGCGCCCCTCTTTCAGCATATGGGCAAGCAAAACTTTTGCTGTTGCTTCCTTTTCGGGAAAGAATCGGCAAAGCTGATTCTCGGTCAGACCGGGATACAATGAGATGTTATGCAGCATTTCAGCGGCTTCCCGCTGATAGATCGCTGCGCGGTTTTTCAATAAAATCACCATCCTTATTGCGCATAAAGGACGCATAAAGACGTATTAGGTACTGTCGGTAGCATAGCCACAGGCCGCTAATACGCAATCAATACGTCCTATTGCGTATTTGACTTTTTATTGCGTAATCATTGCGTCAAGGCGGACGTATTACGGTCATCTGCAAAACCTCCAAAATCTGAATTTGTCCAAAACAAAAAGAGCCGCGCCTGAAAAAAGTCAGGTACGACTCTGGGTGAAAATGTCCAACCTTTTTGGCTGAACCCTATTTTGAACATACTAATTGTAACATACGGGATTATACACGTATATACAATCACTGCGCGGATGTTGTGCAGATGTAATGCAGGCGCAGCAAAAAACTTTCAAGGCAGGGCATCCGCGCAATCTTGATTCTTTGACGTATAGGCATTATAATGCAAATGAAAGCAAAGAAAAGGAATCATCGATTTTATGGATAACCAATTATTGCAGATACAAAACAGAACCTGCCGCATCTACGGCACTGCCAGCGCCGAATATCTGCTGCTGCAAATGGTGGACGAACATCACCTTGCAGGGATGGAGCGGGAAACTGAAGCTATACGCCGGCAAACCGCACATACATTCTTGCTGGTGGCTGTCCAAGTGGAGAATTGGAACGATGATTTGTCGCCGTGGCCTGCGCCGCCCGTCTGGGGCAAGCAGGGTTTTGCTGGCAGGGCAGGAAATACGCTTGCATGGCTGGAGCAGGCTGTGCCGGGCATTCGCCAACAGTATTCTATAAAGGAAGATTGTAAGGTTATTTTAGGCGGCTACTCACTGGCTGGACTGTTTGCTCTGTGGGCGGCAACACAAACGAACGCGCTGTATGGCGTGGCGGCTGCTTCGCCGTCCGTGTGGTTTCCCGGTTGGCCAGAATACGAAGCGACGCACCCTATCCAAGCGCAGCGTGTTTATCTCAGCCTTGGTGACCGCGAGGAATATACCAGAAATCAGACTATGGCGGCAGTGGGGGACAACATCCGCGCCCTGCACACCGCCCTGACCCGGCGCGGCACAGCCTGCACGCTGGAATGGAACGAAGGCGGGCATTTCAAAGACACCGACCTGCGGACGGCAAGGGCGCTTGTTTGGACTATGGAGAGCGGGAAATGAAAATTTTGATAGATGCCGACGGCTGCCCAGTGGTAGATTTGACCGTGCGGATAGCCGCCCAATACAAAGTGCCTGTGCTGATTCTATGCGATACCGCCCACCAAATCCAACGTAACGGCGCACAAACCTTAATCTTTGGCAAAGGCACCGACAGCGTAGACTTTGCTCTGGTAAATCGTGTACATCCCGGTGACCTTGTAATCACGCAGGATTACGGGCTGGCAAGTATGTGCCTGGCACGCCGTGCCCGTGTGCTGAACCAGAACGGCTTAGAGTACACACCCGAAAATATTGACGGCTTATTGTTCCGCCGCCACGAAAATAAAAAGCTCCTTTGCGCCGGAAAGCACCCGAAAGGGGTATCCAAGCGAACGAAGGAACAGGACACGACCTATAAAAACGCCTTAGAGAAAATCTTGCAGACTGTGTGAAAAGAAAAAGCAGCCTTTCCCATGTGCTTCATCAAAGCATAGGGAAAGGCTGTTTTTCACTTCAAAGTTATTGCTTCGCTTGCAAGGCTTCACAGCGTGCTGCCAAGGCATCAGCCAAGATGTTGGCACGGTCAGGCTCCCCGAAATGCGCCTGTTCATAAATTGCAAGAACCTCGTCTTTGCAGTTGCTCAATGCGGAAAGATTCAGCGTTTGCAATCCATCTCTTGCAAGGGCAAGCTGCGCCTGCTGCGTGGCGGCGAACGGTTTCGCCGGGGTGTCGGCCAGTGCGTTGATTTTGGAGGCGTATTGGTCAAACCAAAGGCTGGTGCCGCTGTCAAAAATCGGCGCGAAGCCGACCCATTCCAAGGTTACTGCATCACGGATAGCGCCAAAATTGCCGAAGTGACGGTCCTGATTGCAAATCAGATAATCCAGAATCATCATCGACTGCAACCGTTCGGGTACATCCGGGATTCCCAGCTTTTCACAACAAGCAAGAAAGTGGTCATAAGCGTTCACGCCGTCTGCGCGGGGAAAAGCAGAAAAAATATAATAAGCACTGACAAAATCCTGCCGATCAGTTGTCATATTTGGACATACGGAATATGGCTTGCTATCTTCAAACAGTAGATTGTACTCTACATGCGGGATTTCCAGCTTGCGGCAGAGCAGGGAAGCAACGACTTCATTGAACGGCTCCTGCTGGGCCATGCCGCTGCCGCCCTTTACCAACACGCGCCGACCGTTCAGTATCTTCCATTTCTTTTTCAGCCAGCCGTCCGAGGTGTTGCAAGGGGAAACGAGGTCAAGGGTGTCCTGCTGCGGTATCTGTCCAAACAAGATGTTGCCGACATCTTCCGAAAAATCGTTATTATAGAAGTTGACTTTACGCCATTCCAACGGCTGCTCAACGGGGTTGAGCCAGTATTGATCGGATAGGCTCAACGCAAAGCATTTCATCATCAAGACGTTGGCGGACAGCTGCAATTTTTTCTGAACCTGTAAATCCTCCAGCGCACGGTGAAATCCCGAACGGCTGGCAGGAATGGTACGTCCGGCCAACCATAGATTCAAATTTTTGGCAAGCTCTTTACGGTCAGCCGCGTATAATCCGGTCGGCAGGTGGGCAGGCTGCAACATATCGTCCACGCGGTATACCGTGCCGCTAATGTCATTGATGCTCAGTATGGCAACGGGCAACTCGCGGTGCATTAAAATATACTTCAAATGTCCAGCCCACCTTTCAAGTAAGTTATATCCATATTATACAAGGCAATGCGCATTTTAGCAACATTTTGTTGTGTGACGATTCTACTTCCTATGCTAAACTGTAGCCTGTGATGTATGAAATCTGTATTAAATAATTGAAACTGATTCCTATATCAAAAAATCATGTGTACGTTCATCTGCAAATCTTGTCTGCCAGCATAGTGTTCAAAGTTGTCACGTGGCAATAAAAAAGTAGCGCCTCAATCCGATTGCATACAGCAATAGATTGAAGGCGCTGTTTTGTTGTTCTTCGCATTAAAGGAAACAATGTACCTGAAATGGCTCACAACACTTTTAAATCAAAAATCGAGGCGTTTTATCGCGTTGAGTTCCCTGTGTTTTACCCCCGTATTTACCCCCATTTGGGAGTAAAGTACATGGATTTATGTGGATTTACATGAAATGGAGAGTTCCTTAAAACAACGTATCTATAAAAATATATTGAGGTTTATGGAGAATTATAGATATATAAAAAGTACCGCTGAAGCTACGATACCTAATTTCATATATACTCATTCTCCTTCGATTTTTCCTTGATTTGCAAGGGTTTTCGGGTTTTGGCTTTTCGGCTACTACGCCATTTTTACGCCATTTTCGCATTGAGTTTTATGTCAGAAAACCCTTTTGACTCAAACTGCCGTACAGCTTGGTCGAGCGAATCGGTAGTTACATGAACATACCTATCCATCGTTGTCTTGATACTGGCATGACCCAATAGCTTTTGCAGCACTTTCGGCTGCATACCACTTTCGATGGCTCTTGTGGCGTAAGTATGGCGTAGAGCGTGCATACAAAAGCGATTTATCCCTGCTTCGTCGCAGAGCTTGTAAAGGTGGGTATCATAGGAGCTGTTCTTCGCTGGCTCTCCTGTACGCCAGTTGATAAAAACAAGGTCACGCATAACAAGCTGTGAGGTTGTGCCTGTGCGCCTGTCTATGTATTCAAGCGTCTGTGAAAGCAAGGGAGACTCTTTCCTGTTATCCCGGCTATCCCAAATGCTTTTCAGAATATCGTAGGCTCTGTTCGTCAAGGGAATTGTGCGATAACTCTGTTGAGTCTTTGGAGGACCTGCACGCCAGTATTTTTGAGCGTGCCTAAACTCCAAAGTCTTGTTGACCGTAAGTGTTCGTTTTTCAAAGTCAATCGCATCCCAAGTTAATCCAATCATTTCGCCAGTACGCAAGCCTGTTTCGAGGATAAGGGCGTATTGGTTATAGTTGTGGGAACGCTGGGCAACTTCAAGAAAACGTTGTTGGTCATCGCAAGTAAGAAACTTTATATCATCCACAGCACGAACTGGCTTTGTAAACCGCACACCATCCATTGGGTGTCTGGCAATCAAGTCATTCATTTTCGCCGCCTTGAACAATGTGCCCATAGCAATATAGGCTTGTCGGATAGTAGAACCAGCATAATCAGCGTCCATCCGAATCAAGACTTGCTTACAGTGCATGGGCTTGACATTGGCAATCGCCATTCTACCGATAACGGGCTGAATGTTTTTGGAATATCGCTCCCGATAATTGCGGAGCGTATTAGGGGCTAAGTCACCTACTATATTTTCAATCCAGAAACTAAACCATTGGTCAACCGTTGTTTCGGTGGCAACAAAAACTTCTTCGTGCTTGTCGGCATATTTCGCTTCTTCCATCCAATTCCTTGCTTCGGGAATAGTCTGAAAATATTTCTCATGCCTTTTTCCTGTTTTATCAACAAATCGTGCGCTGTATAAACCGTCCTTTCTTTGGTAGATACCCTTACCGCAGTCTTTTCCTTTGAGATTTTTTCCCATGAAATGCTCCTTTCCCTTGAAGGGAAATGGACGCACTGCTACACGATAAGTATAGCAGATTTTGTCCATTCCCTCAAGTAGTTATTGTGAAAAACTCTCCGGCAATTTGTAAATTTTTCGGAACTTCTTATATCACCAGTTTCTCACTGATGAATTGCTCAAATTCCTTTCGTTTGACCAGCTTCTTTGTGCCGACAAACAAAACGAAGGGGCAGTTGGGCGAGCGGAGCATACTGTCGATCTTGTTGATGCCGATGTTGCTGTATTCTGCCGCCTCCTTGGTGGTCAGTGTCATTTTCAGATGGATCGGAACGGTGCCGATGCAATTCTCCATGTAAAAGCTCCTTTCTTGGGTTTATCAGCCGAGCAGACGAGCCGCCGTTTTCAGATTGTCGGCAGCGGTGCTTTTGCGGAAGCTGTCCCCGTCAAACATGATGGGGACGCAGACCTCCAAGATGCGGTCAAAAATGCGGCGGTCATCCAGATCGGCGGCTTGCTTCATAACGGAAAGCGGGATATTTGTGGTGACGATCATGGGCTTGCCGGTCAGCAGCCGTTTGTCAACCACATCGAACACTCGCTCCTTACCGAAGCTGGTGTTACGTTCTGCCCCCAAATCATCCAGAATGAGGAGGTCGGGGCGCATAAGCGATTTCATGTAATTGTCGCGGTCCGAACCGAAGTTACCCTGCATACGGTTGACTACATCAGACATTCCCACAAAGAGGACGGACTCCAGACGGTCAATCAGAGCGTTGGCAATGCATCCAGCGGCATAGGATTTTCCCGTGCCGACATTCCCGAACAGGAGCAGCCCGATTCCTGCTTTTTTGAACTCGTCCCAGTTCTGCGCGTAACCCCTCGCCTTTGCAAGCTGGGGCGTTGTAACTGCGGCTGACTCAAACCGCCAGCCAGCGGCGGGCATATCGCGGAACGCCTCGCTGCGGAGCATCGTCATGTAAGACATTCTCTCATATTCCCGACGCTCCGCTTCTTCCCGTTCTCGGCGTTCGGCGACGCACTTGCACATAACCGGGTGCTTGGTAAAGCCCTGTGCCTGAAGGTCTGCGGGGTAAAAGGCTTCTTTCGGCGTATGGCACTTGCCGCAGTATTTCAGCCCATCAGCGGAATTGATGTAATCGTCAGGTGCGGCATTAGCCGCTTCAACGGCATCAACCATTTTTGTAAAAATCGGATTCATAGACACTCTCCCTCGTTATCGTCGTAAGTGTAGTTTTTCGCTCTCCTGCCCTTGCTGTCCTCGTCCAACCACTTCTTGATGGTGGCGTAATGATTGGCATAGTGCCTGTCATTGGAAGCCATGTACCGGGACAGCCGCTCAATGTATTCGACAGCTTTGCCGGGATAAGCCGTTTCCAGCCGGGTACATTCCTCGCCTGACAGGAAAACATTTTGAAACTCTCCATACCGGCGGCGCGTACTCTCTACTCTTTCGGTCTTACTCTGTTCTTTATATTCTGTATTAGTATTACTTGTGGGCAATTTCTGCCCATCAAGAGGGGCGGTTTTCTGCACTTCTGAAAGGCAGCCTTTGCCCATCAGAGGGGAAGAAAGCTGCACCCCATCGGGTATTTGCAGAAACAGCCTGTTAGCCTTGGTCAAGCCCTGTCGGACGCGAGTCAGCAGCCCGGCATTTTCCAGTTCGCACAAGGCGGTTTTTACCGTTCTTTCGCTCCGATTCAGGTCATTCGCCATCTGCTTGATTGTGTAAATGACATACACATTTCCGTCCTCTGATACCCACCCCGATTTTTGCGAAAGCATCGTGCGATTCAGCAGGAGGGCATACAGCAGTTTAGCGTTGATGGAATGTTCGCTGACTACCATAAATTGTGGCAAAGGAATGAACGGTGGGAGCGAGGTATCAATCTTGATATAGATGGCGTATCACTTCCTTTCTGTGTCTGCGGTATTCATGGTGGCGTTCCATCGGGTCCGCGAGGGGAGTACGCAGATGTACCACCCTTTTTTGCCCTCTTGGATTGATAATGCGGGCAAATAACGACAACCGCCCGGAAACTCTGCTTGCAATCGTGGACGCAGCGACGGCAGAGCGTGTTGTACGCCTTGCGTCCCCGGTCATTCAGGAAGAACGACCATTCCAGCTTTTTTGATTTGCTCATGCGCGGCATATCTGTACTCCTTTCCCGAATTACAATTCGTTTCTCTGCTGTACTTTCAGCAGCTCCCATACGTCAGCCATTCGCTCTTTCAGCTCGGCAACGTCGGCATCGTAAAAATGCCCGGTGCTGTTGATGCGGCGGCAGACATGGTTGATGTTGGCGGCAATCCTGCTGACAGCGGCAGCTAACTTTTTCTGCTCTGAGTAATCGACCTTGATGATGTACCCGTCAATCAGCATTTTCCGGGCATACGCGCCGAAGTTGCGGGTGCCGAGTTGGTTCATCTTGTGGTGAACCACGCTCAATTCCTGCTCATTCAGGCAGATTTCCTTGCGGATGGGTCGTGTGCGGTCTGGCATATCAAAGAACTCCTTTCACTTTACAACGGACACCTTTTTGC
>ENA-UOJR01000208-UOJR01000208.1-human-gut-metagenome-genome-assembly--contig:-C115P-NODE-208-length-90243-cov-14.581097_pt1 | contig 90243 bp, 79 predicted proteins | sample MGYA00242354_ERZ723901 | MGnify/ENA metagenome assembly ERZ723901
AGAATTTTCTCCTTCTTTATAAAGAAAATCCGTCCTATAAAGAACAGAATGCGTAGTCTGTATTATGTGGGGAAAATGACGGTGCTTTCAAAACAAGGGGCAACAAATGCAATAAAAACACGGCAAAGCAGGCGAAAGCCTGTGACGCAAAGCTATAGGGCCTTTCAAATGGCAGCCAGCTGCAACCAGAGCGCTGCCGTGAGGGCGGTGTTTTTTTTGTTTTTTTTAAAAAATAATGGGCATTATTTGGCAACAATAAGGAGGAAGACGGTTATGAAGAAGAATTATTACGCAAAGGTGCTTGCGCTGACCGTAGCGGCAAGCATGGTTTCCGTACCTGCGTTTGCAGAGGAGGGAGATGGAACTGCCGTTGCGGCATCAGTGAAAAATGCAGACACTTCTTTAGCCTCGGAAGAGGAAGGTAAAGGAACGGAGGTTGTAAACACAGAAAAACCTGCACAGGAAACAAAAAATAATCAGGATAAGATTGATTCTTATGATGCGAATGAAGCGGAAGGAACACAGGAAGGAACTAATTTGCAGGAAACAGGAGAACTCAATCTGGCAGATGGTTCTATTCAGATTACAGAAAGCGGTTACTCTGTAAATGGCGGAGAGGAAAAGACTTATACAGGGGATTATACCATTTCCTATGATGGCGCAGAAGCAACAACGAATACGATTACAGTCGTTTCCGGTGAACATAATATTACATTAAAAAATGTAAATATTGATGTATCCAACGGAGCAAAGGATGACGAAATTCCTTGTGCCTTTGCGATTACAGGCGGCAAGGTTACTCTTACGCTGGAAGGGGAAAATACTCTGCATTCCGGTGGTGTATTTGCTGCATCGACGAGTGAAGGAATTGGCTATGCGGGTCTTTGGGTGAAAAAGGGAGCAGAGCTTGTTATTCAAGGCGAGGGGCAGTTAACTGCAACCGGCGGATGCGGTATCGAAAATAATAAAAAAACAAATGGTGGCGCAGGTATCGGTGGCTCCAATATCGGAGAGTCTGCGGAAGGTGCGATGGGGAATATCACGATTAACAGTGGTACTATCATTGCAAGCGGCGCTCCAATGTCCGGTCGAACAGGTGCCGGCATTGGCTGGGCAACAGGTGACAATGGTTCAAAATCCGTTATAACAATTAACGGAGGTAAAATTACCGCAACAGGCTACGGTCAGGCTGCCGGTATTGGTGCTACCTATGGTGCAGGAAGTACGATGAATCAAATTATTATCAAGGGCGGCGATATTACCGCAACAGCTAAAGGGAATGGTGCCGGTATCGGCTGTGGTGAGATTGCAAATTTTGGGCTTGTTCAAATCAATGATGGTACGGTAACTGCAACAGTTGAAAGCGGAAATGGTGCCGGTATTGGTGGTGCAAATGGTTCAAATTGGTCTTCCGGCAATGGCTGTGAGGTGGAAATCAATGGCGGCACAGTAACTGCAACCGGTTGTGGATATGGTGCAGGTATTGGCGGCGGCGGTACTACGGTGGCAGCAGGGGAAAAATATGCCGGCGGTCGCAGTGGTAATATTCGTATTTGTGGTGATGCCGTGGTAACTGCAACCGGTGGACAATATGGCGTTGGTATCGGCAGTGGTGGTTCCAAAAATGCTTTAACTAACTTCCCAAATACTACAGACGGGCAGCTCGATGAGATTGTGATTACGAGTGCCAATGTAACTGCAAACAACGGTGAAAATTTTGCAGGGACACCATTTAAGGTGATGAATGAGAACGGCAATGTTGCTAATACAGTAACAGGCATTGGTCAGGGGGCAAATCCTTCTGAAAAATCGGCAAAAGCATTTGAGACATGGGCACCTGTTACGGAAGACGGCGATGCAATTATCTATCTGAAACAGGTAAGCGGTGCTTCTTATACATATACACGCAACGGCAGTGAGGTAACTGTAACCGGAAATGGCGATAGTATGAATCTTTGGCTTCCCGAGGGCTATTATCAATTTGGAGACAGTGAAGAGAAGGTTCTGATTGCAAAAGATACAGATAAGGTTGCCGCAGAAGCATTAAAAACGAAGCTGAACGCTGTTGATACAAACACTGTAACAGTAGATGTAGTTATTACACTGGAAGAAGAATATAACAAGCTGTCTTCCACACTGAAATATTATGTTGACCAGACGGTGGATGCTGATAAAACCATTGAAAAGATCAAAGAAGCTGTTGGTAATAAAGAGGAAAATGCAGGAAGTGCAGTTACTTTTGAATTAAAAGGTGGGGAGTTTGCAGGAGACGAGGATAAAAGCGTATCCCTGAAATATAATCAGGCGTATACACTTCCTGTTCCACAGAAGGATAATTATAGATTCCTTGGATGGTATCAGGGAGATGTACCGCTTACAAATGCGCAAGGGAAAAGCTTAACACCTTGGAAAAGCCTTGCTTCTGTTACCGCGACGGCAAAATGGGAATCTACTTTGGAAGGAAGCGGCACAGTAAGCGATCCTTATATTCTGAATTCGGAAGCAAATATCCTTGCACTCGCTCGTATTTCGTATGGTGTAGGTACAGCAGATGATTTTGGCTTCTTTGGCAAAACTGATACTTCAAAGGCGCAGATAGAGGATATCTTATCTAGGAGCTATAAGCTTGGGAAAGAGGTTACATTAAAAACTGCAGATGGTTTTTATGGTATCGGCTCTTATGGGGTCTATGATGCAAGTGGAAAATCCAAAACAGCTTATCCTTTTACAGGGACATTTGATGGCGATAATAAGGTAATTACACTTGAGATTGATACAAGTAATAAAATATTCAGAGAAGAAGAAGCAAACAAAGAAAGCAGCAACAAGGAAGGCACCATTTTTGTTGGGAAAGATACCTATATAACCTGCACAGCCGGTCTTATCAACTCCGGGAAGGATTGTACTATCCAGAATGTACATACAATAGGTAATGTTAAGCTTTCCACGAAGTCGGCTACATGCGGTGTAATTCTTGGCAACACACCTTGGAGTGGGACGAGCGTCACAGTAGAGAACTGTGTAAATAATGCTAATATCAGCGTAGGTGCAACATTTAACATAAGTACTGTCGGTGGTATTGTTGGGGCTGTGAATACAACGAACTTTACAATAGAGAATTGTATCAATAATGGTAAAATCAGTGCCGGTGCGTTTGAAACTGCACAGGGGAATAGCAATATTGGTGGTATTTTCTATTCCGCAAACTCCAAGAATGTGACCGTAAAAAATTGCGTTAATAACGGAGATATTTATGGAACACGTCAGACGGAATTGTCCGGCAGATATTGCTATGCTGGTGGTATTTTTAATGCGTTGAGTTCTGCTGCCGCAGATGGATCTGCGGTTATTGAAAATTGCGAGAACCATGGTAATATTCACATGGCGGCAAAGAGCGGCAACTATGCAGGGGGTATCTTTACATCTGTAAATGCAGGCATGGGTTCGGTGCAGGTGAAGAATTGCAAGAACTATGGAGAAATTATTGCTGATGGTGGGCTTGCAGGTGCCATCTTCGGCGGAAGAACTGCGCAGGGTGTTCTTACAGCAAACGTATCCTTGGAGGAGTGCTATCATGTACTTGAGGCAACAGATGCAAATTCCGAATGGAAGGTTTCCGATGAGAGCGCGAGCGTAGCTGGAAGTACATTGGAAATTCCTGTTACAACAGAAGCGGAAAACTATTTTACTTCTGGAAGATATGTAGTGGATGCAAATAGTGCAAAGGTTGCAGATATTTATTCCGCAGACGGAAGTAAGCTGTATAAGGACTTGACACACAATAGCAATGTTGTAGTTGCTGAATATCCGTTCCAGTCCTGGGCAGATGCCTATACTGTAAAAACGGCAGAGGATTATACAAATCTGGTGAAGGCATTAAATGGCGATGCAACAGCACAGAATACAGTTCTTGGGGATAAGCTGAGCGAATCCGGCGTTACGGAAAAAGCAGCTGCACTGGCGAAAGCGTATGTGAAAATCGATGGTGATTTTACAATATCCGATCTTGCAGCAATCGGACTGGGAAAAGAGGCTGTTCCTTTTGCCGGAAAGATTGATGGACAGAATCATACAATAACCTATAATATCGAAAATCAGAATGTAGCAAAGGCTGATCCTTGTTATGTAGGTCTTATTGGATATTCTGCAGGGGCAGAGGCGAAAAACATAAACTTTGCAGGGAAGATCAGCGTAGCAGCAAATGCTGAAAATGGCAATAACATGTATGTAGCTCCTGCTATTGCAAATGGTAGTGGTGCGGTCGTATCTAAGTGCAATTCTACGGTTGAGATAAATGTTGTAAATAATTCTGAAATTAAAAATGCTACAGGTGGTTATGCCTATGCCGGTGGTATGATTGGTTATCAGAATGGCTGCACTGTTGAAGACTCGACATATACCGGAAATATTACATCCAAAGGGATTAAATATGTATATGCCGGCGGTATTGGTGCTGATTTGAGTGGTATGGTAAAACGCTGCACAGTGAACGGTAATATGTCTGCAAATCTTGTTTATAATGCAGAGATTCCTGTGTTTGGTGAAGATGCCTATGCCGGTGGTATTGCCGGGAAGATGAGCGGTACGGTTGAAAACTGTACGGCAGTAGGCAAGATTACTTCTAAGAGCAACTTTAACGGCAGTGGCAGATATGCTTATGCCGGTGGTATTGCCGGTGGTGGCAGCACAACTCTTACAGTAAAAAATAGTAAGGCATTTACAACAGTTTCTGCAGAAAACACAGCAAAGGCTGATGCGGTAAAAGTAAATGCAGTTACAGGGACAACTCTGGTAACAGAGGGCGATGTATGGGCTGTAAAAACTGCATCTGTGAATGGGAATGAAGCAGGCGTAAAATATATTGATACAACTGTTTTATCTGAAGATTCTGTAGGCAGTGAGAAAACGGTTTATGCAGGGCAGCTTCCTACGGGTATTACATTGCAGGGTGATACAGTAAGTCTTGATTCTGCAAATGGTAAGGTAAAATACGTTAAAGCAGGAGCTAAAGAAGTTGCGTTTGCTTATGATGGAACGGAATTCTTTAAGATGGATACGCTGACTGTTACCCAAAAGGATCTTACTAATGAGGAACTTACATTTACAAATGTAAACAGCGCATATAAATCTGAAGAGGCAGCACAGGAAGCAAAAGATGATATTCAGATTACTTATAACGGAACATTGTTGCAGAAGGATGTAGACTATACGATTGAGTCTGGCAACGGAAAATTTACAATTACCTTTATCGGGAACTATTGTGGGCAGCAAGAGTTAAGCTATGTCATCAATGCAAATATTTCTGTAAAAGCAGAAGGATACGATGGCTCTTACGATGGAAAACCTCATAAAATTCAGCTTATTGATGTTCCGAATGACGCAAAGATTACCTACGGCACAGAGCAGAGCAATATTACATCTTCTAGTGAGCTTACATATACAGATGCCGGAACTTATACTGTATACTGGAAAGTTGTTAGTGGCAACGGTGAAGTAACAGGCTCTGCGGTAGTAAAGATTACAAAGGCTAAACCAGAATTGTCCTTTGCACAGACGGCTATGACAGTTCGCCCGAGTGCAGCACCCTTTAAGAATGAATTAACAAAAGTTGCAGGGACGGAAGATGTTAAATATTCCAGTAGTAATGAAGCGGTTGCAACTGTAGCAGCGGATGGCACAATTACTGTTGTTGGTACCGGTACAACAAGAATTACAGCATCTGTAACAGAGAACAAAAACTTTGTGGCAGGAACTACAGAGTTTGATTTGACGGTTAAGAAGAAATCCTCTTCTTCCTCCTCCGATACCTCCGCACCGACCTACGGTGTAAGCACAGGCAAGACGGAGAACGGCACAATTTCCGTTACTCCTGCGAAGGCAGAAGTAGGCGAGAAGGTAACAATCAAAGCAACACCTGACAGTGGCTATCAGCTGGATAAGGTGACTGTGAAGGATAAAGACAACAGCAACGTGAAGCTGACGAAGGTAAACGATGATGAATACACCTTCACAATGCCGAAGGGTAAGGTTTCCGTTGATGCGACATTCGTACAGAAGGATGCGGCAGATGATAACAGCGCGGCTGAAAAGAGCAAGGTAATCAAGCTGCAAATCGGCAGTCGCATTGTCAACGTGGATAATGAAGCGGTGATTTACGATACTGCACCCGTTATCCGCAATGACAGAACTCTGGTTCCTATCAGAATCGTTACAGAAACTCTGGGCGGCAAGGTTGATTGGAACGGCGTGACAAAAGAGGTTACACTGCACATCGACGGCAAGGAAATCAAGATGACAGTTGGCAAAACACTGGAGAAATACGGTGTTGCACCTGTGATTATTGATGGACGTACCTTCGTACCTGTTCGCTTTGTGGCAGACGAGCTTGGCGCAACCGTCGCTTGGGACGATGCAACAAAGACAGTGACAATCACGAAAATTGAAAAATAAATCGGAAAAAGAATAACCGAGGGCGTTCATCGGAAACGGTGAGCGCCTTTCGTGTCATGGAATACGGGGAGGAGGATGCGCATGAAAGAAATGGGAAAGCGGCTCAAGGGGCTAAGAGAGAGCATGGGACTGTCACAGATGAAAATGGCAGAGATTTTGGGATTGAAACAGCCCAGCATTAACCGCTATGAGCAGGGGACAGCAACACCAACGGTTGAAAATCTGAGAAAATATGCGGACTATTTTGACGTGTCTATGGATTACATTTTTGCTCGCACGGATAACCCCGAAGGGAAATTGTACGCACATCAGCCGAAGGCGCTGGCAGGCAATAGGGAGATGCGGCAGTTTATTGAGCTGTGCTTTGACCCGGGCTCGCCGTACAATGAAAGGCTGAAGGAAACGATGCTTCGGATGCTGGAGGAAATGCAGGAGTGAGTTCCGGGGGCTACAGCTTAGGATGTGCTCCGATAGGATTGTTCTTAAAACCATCGGCTTTATTGGCAGATATTTATTTCAATTTATCGCAGTTTTTAAAATTTGTTGCAAAATTAGGGCTTCTGCTTCTTGTATAACGACCGGTATCATGATACATTTGATGTAGATTCGAATATATGGAAGAAAGAGATATAATAGAAATAAATAGAGGGAGAGAACAATGAAAATTTCAAAAAAAGATGCGTTGCTGTGGGTTTCCTTTTTTGCACAGTTGGACGAGGAGGAAGAGCTGCTGCCGAAGCAGATGGAGCTGGTTTACGCGACCTTTGCGCAGATTGAGGATGCCATTGATGCGAGAAATGAAAAGCTGATGGCGGAAATCAAGGGGCTGAAATCCATTGGCGGCAGAACCTATTTTGTCGGTCCGGAGGAAAAATTCGCCAAGGGCTGCCGTTCCTGCATGACGGGGACAGGCTTGACTGCCATTCGTAAGACGAACAAATGCAACATCCAGTGCAAATTTTGCTATAACTACGGCGAGCTGGAGGACTGTATGCCCATCGGAGAGGGGCTTTGGGAAATTGGCGGCACGAAGTTTTACGAACGGGATTTAGACCTACTGCTTTCCATTCAGGAGAAGCCGACAGGGATTTCCTATGTTTACCTAGAGCCATTTATGGAGATTGAAAAATACTACGGTATCATCCGAAAATTCCACGAAGCAGGGATTCATCAGCACATGTATACCAACGGCACACTGGCGACAGAAGAAAATCTGAAGGCATTAGGTGAGGCAGGTCTGGATGAGCTGCGGTTCAATCTGGGGGCAAGCAATGCTTCCGATAAGGTGATTGAAGCGATTGCGACAGCAAAGAAATATATCAAATATGTCGGGATTGAAACGCCCATGACACCCGAATATTTTGAAGCATTTATGCAGAAAAAGGATAAGATTCTGGCAACAGGTGTGGATTTCATGAACTGTGCGGAACTGCATCTGAACAACAACAACATCTGGAATTACGAAGGAGAAAATATGTACGTCTATCGACAGGGGTATGTTTCTCCCATTTGGAGCAGAGAACTGACCTTCAAGCTGATGAAGCAGGCGGACGAGGAAGGCTGGAATGTTGCGGTGCATGACTGCTCCAACCGCACGAAATTTGCCCGTGGGCTGAACCTGAAGGGCAAGGAAGGCGGTTGGTTCGGCGCAAGCAGCTACGGCTCTGAATTCAGCAGACCGCCCTTTGCGGCATTTCTGCCGATTTTGCAGGACGAGAATTTCCAATTCTTAGAGGAAGAGGAACTGCCCGAAGGCTACAGACCGGGCGAATTGTTTTTCTAAAAAAGCAAATAAAAAAGCACTTGAATTCGTATTTTCCGATACGGGCTTCAAGTGCTTATTTTTTTATTCAGTTGTTTTCCAGAGCAGAAGGGCATCCTCTACATAGCATTCCACCTTCTCCTGATCGACCAGATAGGAAAGATAGGAACGAATCGTGCTGCCGATGAGGACATATTGGCTATAATCCATCGTTAATGCAAACCGCTCGAATACCTGCTTGAGAATCAGCTCAAAATGCAGCGGCTCCTTGCAGATTTCCAGAAGTGCATCCAGAATTTCCTGCATCTTTTTACGGTTTGCGACTGCCAGAGGCTTGATGTCCTCTGTCGGCTCCGCGTGCGCAGGGATGAACAGCCTGCCCTCCAGCTTTTCTATCATATTCAGCGTTTCAAGCTGTGCCGCAATATCATAGAAAAAGGAGATATGATATTTTTCAAGGATATTTTCCCCAAACACGCAGTCTGCCATAAAATAAACATCATCGGGTGTTTTCACGCCGATCATGTCCCAGAAATGCCCCGGCAGGCGGAAATATTCCATGCCCGCAGGCAAAGGCGCATCGGCGATATCCTGTCCCTTGGAGGGGGTTGCCATGAGGAATTTATTCCGCAGCTTCTTGAAGGGATAGCCGCCGTAAAGGAAGGATGGCTCAAGCATCGGGTGCTCCACAATCGCCAGCTCCATGGGTGTGGTATAGACGGCGCAGTTAAGCCGATTCTGCAGCAGGGTATTGCCGCCGTCGTGGTCGGCGTTGGAATGGGTGTTGATGATTGCGGTCAGCTTCCAGCCCTGTGCATCCAGAATTTTCTGGATTTTTCTGCCGGCATCCTTATCGTTTCCGCTGTCGATCAGCCAGACATCGTCATCACTTACGCGATAAACGCCGATTTTGGAAGGGGCATTGATGTAATAGGTATTTTCTGCGACCTGCACCAGTTCATACATGGGCAAAACCTCCTTTACTTTTGTTTCTGTGGGACTCTGTCCCACGCCCTGCAAGGGGATAATCCCCTTGACCTTATTTGCAAAAACTGCGTTTTTGCGAGGAATTATTGAAATTTCCTACACAAAACGCAGTTTTGTGTCAGTATAGGGTTCTTAGGGGATTATCCCCTAAGTGGGGTTTGGGGCAAAGCCTCAAGGTCTTTAAGGTGTTTAGTTCATGGAATCCGTAGAGCCGATGACATTTTTGATTTTGTCCTCAACCAGCTCCTGAATCAGCGCTCTGCCTGCGCCCAGATAGCCGCGAGGGTCAAATGCCGCAGGCTCATCCCCGAAGGATTTGCGAACAGCAGCAGTCATTGCCAGTCTCAGGTCAGTATCCATGTTGATTTTGCAGACAGCCATGGAAGATGCCTTGCGCAGCATTTCCGCAGGAATCCCTTTTGCGCCCGCAATGTTTCCGCCGTATTCGTTGCACATCGCAACACATCTCTGGTCAACAGAGGATGCACCGTGCAGAACGATGGGGTAGTTATGGAAGCCTGCCGCCTCCAGCTTTTCTGTGATGGTTGCCAGTCTGTCAAAGTCCAGCTTTGCCTCGCCCTTGAATTTATAAGCACCATGGCTTGTGCCGATGGCAATGGCAAGGGAATCCACACCCGTGCGTTTTACGAAATCAACTGCCTGATCGGGATCAGTGTAGGTTGCATGTGCCGCATCTACGTTAACCTCATCCTCAACGCCTGCCAGCTTGCCCAGCTCTGCCTCAACCACGATGCCTCTTTCGTGGGCGTATTCTACGATTTTCTTTGTCTGTGCTACGTTTTCCTCATACTCCAGATGGGAACCGTCAAACATGACAGATGTGAAACCGTATTCGATACAGTCTTTACATACTTCAAAATCAGAGCCGTGATCCAGATGCAGTGCAATATCCAGACCGGTTTCTTCGATTGCGGCATCCACCATTGCCTTCAGATATTTGGGATGCGCATATTTCAGAGCAGATTTGGAAACCTGCAGGATGACAGCGGAATTCTGCGCCTTTGCCGCAGCTACGACACCTTGGATGATTTCCATGTTATTGATGTTGAACGCACCGATGGCATAGCCGCCCTCAAATGCCTTTTCAAACATTTTTTTTGTTGTTACCAAAGCCATATAAAGACACCTCTCTTGAATTATTTTGGGTTTGCATTTAGCATTGCCTTATATTAGAATTATAATACGGTAATAGATTTGTGACAAGGCATTTGCACGGAAAAGATTGGGGGCATGGAAAAATGAAAGCAATTCTGGCGATTCTGGCAGTTCTGGGGATAGACCTTTCCTCGAAGGAGTGGGCAGAGAAAAACCTGCCGCTCAATAAAAAACGGGAAATTGTCAAAGATCACCTCTTTTTCTGGCACATAAAGAACAGAGGCATAGCATATAATAGATTCAGCGGAAGAAGAAAGGGAATCCTTCTTGCCACGGGTGCGCTGCTTGCCTTTTATGGCGGTTTGCTGGTGCGGATTTTGCGCGGCAAAGGGGAAAGACGGCTTGCCCTTCCGCTTGCCCTGACCTTGGGCGGCGGTGCGGCAAACTTCTGGGAGCGGCTCAGAAAAGGGCGCGTGACGGATTTTTTATTCATCCCTGTGAAGGGGAAAAATGCCCCGATTTTCAACATTGCGGATGTTTCGATTGTCGTTGGTGCGCTCTGGATGACAGTGATTCCGTTTCTCAAAAATAAGAAAAATTGATTTTACTGTTGCCTAACATGGGCGATTGTAGTATAATCAGTACAGAAATCCTGAAATGCACGACAACTTGCTATATTTGAACCTACATTACTGACTCGGGATTCCTATAAACAGCGGATATGTCAGGCCTCAAGATAATTCCCTTTGGGCGGGGGAAGGCAGATTCCGAGGTTGCGGAAACCCACCTGGCTTAGGCTAGGTGTCAAGGGGCAAGACCGGCATTTCGGGGTTATTTTTTTACGTTAAAATAGAAATAGAGTATCAGCAGAGAACTGAACCGCCGGAAGGCGGTTCTTTTTTTGCTACAGATGTATATACTTGTACCAACGAGGAGTTGGTACAATGAAAAAATACATATTACTGGGCGGTCTGCTGCTGCTTTCCCTATCCGCATGCGGTACGGAGCGACCGGCAGAGCGCGCAAAGGTGGGGCAGATTGGTGCAGAGAGCTCCGTCAGTCGGGAAATGGCGGCGAAAACGATTGCCTTAGCGTTTTATACGAATCAGGAATTGGATGAAATGGAAACGAAGCTGAATTTTTCTGACCTTTCAGCGGAGGACTGGGCGTATCCTTATATTCAAGGCTGTGTGGAGCAGGGCTTTTTCGCAGGCAGTGAGGAAGGAACCTTTCGTCCGCAGGCGGATTTGACGCTTTGGGAGGCACAGGCATTGATGGACAGGCTTGCGCCCGATTACAACAGCCGCATTGTGCTGACGGCGGAGAATAAAAACATGGCGGTTTCCTATGAGCTTTGGGTGCAGCTTTTGGAAACGGCGCTTAAGGCAAGGCGCGGAGAGGACAGCCTTTATTCCTATGGGATTCAAACGGAAAATGCGGTGGTTCTGGATGCGGATGGGCTTTGCGATATGGGCAGATTTACTGCGGCAGGCATAGATTTAACGCCCTATGCCGCAAGCCGCATTACCTTTCTGGAAAAGGATGGGGAAATCCTTGCGCTGCTGACGGTAGAAGCCGCTTCACCTGTGGTGAAAAATATCTATTGTAGGCAGGAAAAAGGTGTGCTTTCTCTGGAAACGGGGGAGGGCGCGGCGATGCTTGCCTATGGAAAGGTGCTTGATGAGGGGATTTATGATGTAAAACTGGAAAACGGTAAGGTCGCAGAGGTGACGGCAGCGGAATCTGTCGGAGGCTGCACCGTGAAGCGCGTGGACGGAGAAACGCTGTATCTGGCGGAGCGGGGCGAGTTGCCTTGGGCGGAAGCGGCAAGGGTTTATGATGCGGCAGGAGAAGAAATCGCAAAGGCGGATTTTACTGATTTGATTTGCGGCACGGATTGCGGCGAATTTTTTGAAAAGGACGGGGAAATCTGTGCGGCGGTGATTCGTACTCCTGCGGTTCTGGAGCGGATGCGTGTCCTTCTGAAGGGGGCGGAGCAGAAAACCGTAACCCTTTCCGCGGAGAATGGCTTTACGCTTTCCAATGGAACAAATGAGAAACATTTTTTACCCGAAGGAAAGGCGGTTCTGACAGCCGATTTGCCTTGGTTTTCGCATGGCATTGTGACGGCAACGGCAGAAACACCGATTCGTGTGGCATTTGCAGACGGAACAGCGTATCAATATGAAGGCACGATTGAATTGGAACGGCGCGGCGCAGATAGCCTTGCTGTTATCAATGAACTGTCCTTGGAACGGTATCTGCTCGGCGTTGTGCCGCATGAAATGCCGACCTCCTTCGGACAGACGGCGTTGGAGGCGCAGGCAATTACGGCACGCAGCTATGCCTATAATCAGTTTTATGCGAATACCTATTGTGCGTATGGCGCGCATGTGACCGATACCACCGCCAGTCAGGTGTATCTGGGCTATGCTGAAAATGAAACGGCGGCACAGGCAGTGAAAGCGACCGAGGGGATGTGCGCCGTAACGAAAACAGGTGCGGTGGCGCAGACCTATTTTTATTCCACCTCCTGTGGCTTCGGGGCAGGCAGTCGGGAGGTTTGGTCGAAGGACGGCAGCTTTTCCGGCAGGGAAAAATCCTATTTGCAGGCGCAGACCTACGGGGATTTCGCGCCGCCGCAGACAGAGGAGGAATGGCTTGCCTTCTGGCAGGATTGGAAGAAACAGGGGTACGATATGAATTCACCGTGGTATCGCTGGAAGGTGTATTTCAGTTGTGGACAGCTGACAGAAATTTTGCAGAAAACTCTGGCGGAAAGCGCGAATTGCAGGATAGAAGGGAATCAAAATGATTTGGGCAGGCTGACAGGCATTGCGGTGACACGCAGAGGACAGGGTGGACTCGCAATGGAATTGCAGCTGACCTTTGAAAAGGGGATGGCAACGGTGAAAACGGAAAATGCTATCCGTAAGGCGCTTTCGCCAACAAAAAGAACTCTTGGCGAGCCGATTTATCTGCAACGGAAGGGCGCAGAAGCCATGACGGGAAATGCTATGCTGCCAAGCGGATTTTTTGCAGTGAAGGAAATGAAAAACGCGGAAGGAAAGCTGACGGGCGTGGCACTTTACGGCGGCGGAAACGGGCATGGCGTGGGACTGAGCCAGTATGGCGCGAAATATCTTGCGGAGCAGGGGAAAACGGCGGCGGAAATTATCGCATGCTATTTTCCGGGGACGAAGGTGGAAAAGGTGCTATAAAGAGAGGGGACTCGACTTTCTCTCTGAAAAAATCCGTAGTGGACTGAAAACAGTCCCTTTTCTGAAGAAGAAATGTGCTATCATAGGGCAGATGGCAGAAAGGAAGTGTTTTTATGGCTATGGATGAAATGAAAAGGCAGTTATTTGAACAGGAAAGATGGATTCACCGCTTGTCTGCCCTGAGCGGTCTGGTTTATATGCTGAGCAATTCTTTGCAGGCAGTTGAAATGGACGGAAAGGATGATTATATCAATGCTGTCGGGTATATAAGCAGTTCCTTGTCAGAAACAGAATCGGCTCTGCAACAGCTATCCGAGGAAATGTTCACATCTTTCAGAGGTTGGAAAGCACAGACGTATGCGCTTTTGCAGGAATATCCTGTGTAAAAGAAAAAAGTCCCATAAGGGACTTTTTTGTTGCAAGGAAAGTATATTGTCGAAAAAAGGAATCCATGCTATGATGGATACATGGAAACCGTGACAGGTTTGGCTGACCTCCGATTTTAACTAAGGATTGGAGGTGGTGCTATGAATACTTATGAAGTGTGGATGACCGTACTTACATTTGGCTTATTTTTGATAGCACTCCTCTCTTATATAGACAAGAGAAAATAAAAAGGCTACCTGTCATAGAACTTTGGACGGTTTAGACAGGTAGTCTTACCCCTGAGGTTGACCACAACGTGGCGGTTTCCTACTTAGTTTTATTATATCATAATATTTAGAATTGTAAAGCATGCACAGCGTTTGTGTGTGCTTTTTTATCGCTTTTATCGCAGAGAAACGTAGGTTTTAATGACCTCAACGATTTTATCCAGATCCATTCTGGAGGTGTTGAGGATAAGGTCATAATTTTCTGCCTTTCCCCATTTGCCGCCTGTGAAGTAGTTGTAATAATTCGCACGGCGCTTATCGGTCTTAATCACCATGGATTCTGCGCCCTGAGGGTCGTGGTGATAGGTATGGATGGCACGCTCCACGCGGTCGGGCAAATCCGCCTGCAGGAAAATATTGATGCAGTTGGGGTTTTCGGACAGCACATAGTTTGCGGAACGACCAACAATAACGCAGGGTCCCTCCTCTGCCACCTCTTTGATGACCTGAGACTGCACCAGAAAGATTTTTTCATTCAGCGGCAGACCGACAGAATCAATGCTGGGGGTCAGAGAGGTTAGAGAGAAAAACAGATTGCCGACAGAGGTTTTTTCCGCATCCTTGAAGCATTCCACAGAAAGTCCGGTTTTTTCCGCTGCCATGGTAATCAGTTCGTTATCATAAAAGGGAATCCCAAGGGCTTCCGCCAGTTTTTTGCCGACAATGCGGCCGCCGCTGCCATATTGGCGGCTGATGGTGATGATTTTATTCTGGTTCATGGTAACAACTCCTTATCGTTCAGAAATGCAATTTCTGTAAAATTTATTTTTCATGTTTTTTCATTATACCGCTTTTTCCAAAAAGTGACAAGCGGAGAATTTTTCGGTGAAAAAACAGCTTTTTCCGCTTGGAAACTTTACTTTTTCAAGAAAAGTGTTTATGATATTAAGGATGGACTACTATGACAGTAGAAAACAGAAATAGATAAAAGAGTAAGGAGATAGTGACATGGGTGAAGCTTTAACAGGTTTAAAAAGAAGCTGCATGTGCTGCGATGTAAACGAAAGCATGATTGGGCAGGAAGTGACGGTAATGGGCTGGGTACAGCGTCGCCGCGACCTGGGTCAGCTGATTTTCATTGCATTAAGAGACAAAACGGGTCTGGTGCAGATTGCAATCGATGGCAACACAGCAGAAAAGGATTTGTTCGCAAAGGCGGAAACGGTTCGCAGTGAATATGTACTGGCAGTGAAGGGTCTGGTTGCCGCAAGAGAAGATGGCAACATCAACCCCAACATGAAAACAGGGAAAATCGAGATTATCGCCAAGGAGCTGCGTATCCTTTCCGAATCCGAAACAACCCCCTTCCAGATTGAGGACAACATCACCGTAAAGGATGATTTGCGTCTGAAATATCGTTATCTGGATCTGAGAAGACCTTCTCAGCTGAAAAATCTGGTGTTGCGTCATAAGGTTGTACAGGTGATGAGAAACTTCCTGGATAAAGAGGGCTTTCTGGAGATTGAAACTCCTGTTCTGGGCAAATCCACACCCGAAGGCGCAAGAGACTATCTCGTACCTTCCCGCGTACACCCCGGCAATTTCTATGGTCTGCCTCAATCCCCGCAGCTGTATAAGCAACTTCTGATGGTTTCCGGTATGGACAGATACTATCAGGTTGCGAAATGCTTCCGTGACGAGGATCTGCGTGCGGACAGACAGCCCGAATTTACACAGGTGGACATGGAGCTGTCCTTCGTGGAAATCGAAGATATCATGGATATCAACGAAAGAATGATGCAGAAGGTATTCAAGGATTTGATGAACGTAGATATCAAGCTGCCCCTGCCCAGAATGACCTATGCAGAGGCAATGGAGCGCTTTGGTTCCGATAAGCCCGATGTACGCTTCGGCATGGAGCTGAAAAATATTTCCGATGTTGTGGCAGGTACCGATTTTGTGGTATTCAAATCTGCTTTGGAAAACGGCGGCAGCGTGCGTGCCATCAATGCGAAGGGCTGTGGCTCCTTCCCCAGAAAGAAAATCGACTCTCTGGTTGAGTTTGTAAAAACATATAAGGCAAAGGGTCTGGCTTGGATTGTGGTAAACGCAGACGGCACAATCAAATCCCAGATTGCAAAATTCTTCACACCCGAAAAAATGCAGGAAATCGTAGATGCGATGGATGGGCAGCCCGGTGACCTGATTCTGATTTGTGCGGATAAGGATAAGGTCGTATTCGACTCCCTTGGCGCACTGCGTGTAGAGTTGAGCAAAATGCTGGAGCTGACAAAGCCCGATGATTTCGCATTCCTGTGGATTACAGAATTCCCTATGCTGGAATGGGATGAAGAGGAAAACAGATATGTAGCGGTGCATCATCCGTTTACTGCACCCATGGATGAGGACTTGGATCTGATTGACACCAATCCCGGCGCTGTGCGTGCAAAGGCATACGACATCGTTCTGAACGGCTATGAGCTGGGTGGCGGCTCCATCAGAATCCACCGCAGAGATATCCAGAAGAAGATGTTCGAGCTGTTGGGCTTCAGCGACGAGGATGCGCAGGAACGCTTCGGTTTCCTTTTGGATGCCTTCAAATACGGCGTACCCCCTCATGGCGGCTTGGCGTTCGGTCTGGACAGAATCATCATGCTGATGAGCAATGCACCCAGTATTCGTGACGTGATTGCCTTCCCTAAGGTAAAGGACGCATCCTGCCCGATGACAGATGCACCCGGCGTGGTAGACGAAAAACAGCTGGACGAGCTGGGCATTGCAATCAAGGAAACGGAAGAAGCAACAGAGGAATAAAAACCGTGAAAAGGGTGGAAAAATTTCTGCCCTTTTCTTTTTTACACGAAAAGACAAAACTTCCTCTTGACTTTTTCGCAAAAATGTAAGAAAATAGCTATGTTATACATCTGTCGGTGCGTGGCCCAGCTTGGTAGGGCGCAGCGTTCGGGTCGCTGAGGTCGTGGGTTCAAATCCCGTCGCACCGATAGGAGACTGCTTTGTTGGAATAAAATTTCAATGAAGCAGTCTTTTTAATTTTCTCTTAAATCAGTTGTTTCCGGCAGGCAATTCGATTATAATGTAACGATGGAATAAAGCGTACAAACAGGAAAGGAGTTTCTGATAAAATGGTAACAGAAATTTTAAAGGCCATATTCTTTGGCATTGTGGAGGGCATTACGGAATGGCTGCCCATTTCCTCTACGGGACACATGATTCTGCTGAATGAATTTGTGAAGCTGCAGGTTTCGGATGAATTTTATAAGCTGTTTGAGGTTGTCATTCAGCTTGGCGCCATTCTGGCGGTTATCCTGCTGTTCTTCCATAAGCTGAATCCGTTTTCGCCAAGCAAGAGCGCGCCGCAGAGGCGGAACACATGGCGGCTGTGGTTCAAGGTGGTGCTTGCGGTGATTCCTTCCGCGGTGATCGGGCTGCCGTTGGATGACTGGATGGATGCACATTTTTACAATTATGTTGTGGTTGCCATCACTTTGATTGTTTACGGGATTGCGTTTTTGTTTGTGGAGCGAGAAAACAGCCACCGCAGAGCCTACGCAAATTCGGTGTATGATATTGATTTGAAAACTGCCATGCTCATCGGCTGCTTCCAGTGCCTGAGCCTGATTCCCGGCACCTCCCGTTCCGGTTCCACCATTCTGGGTGCAATCATCCTTGGCGTAGGCAGAGCGGCAGGGGCAGAGTTCTCCTTCTTCCTTGCCATCCCCACGATGCTTGGCGCAAGCGTACTGAAGCTTGTGAAATTCCTGCTTTCCGGCGTTTCCGCAACAGGCGCGGAGTGGGCGATTCTGGCGGTCGGCTGCGTGGTTTCCTTCGTAGTCAGCCTGCTTGTCATCAAGGGCTTGATGGAATATGTACGCAAGCACAGCTTTGCGGTATTCGGCGTGTACCGCATCATTCTGGGGGTTCTGGTTCTGGGCTATTTTGCCTTCCAAACTCTGCACGCATAAAAATTACATAAGGGAAAATAAAAAACGGAGCCGATTTTTTTTCGACTCCGTTCATTTTTTATTCTGCTTCAATCTGTTCGAAGATTTCCTGTGCAGGCTTCTGATACCAGCCTGTCTTATCCTCGCTGACAAGTCCTGCGGTCTGGGAATTATAATACATTTCGCATGCCTCAAGGTCATTCATTTTGTGCTTTTTCTGCAGCAGTGCAACCACCTCTGCGCCGACAGCGGCACGGTTTTCGTGATGGGTATATTCCTTCTCCTGCTCTCCGGCATCGCTTTCCAGATAGGTCAGCCCGTCAATCATGCCGACAAAGAAATCAATATCCATTTCGGGGAAGGTTTTGTGGCTGTCCAGAATCAGGTCAATGAAGCCGGACTGCTGAAAGGAAATAAATACCTTATTACTGGGGATATTTTTCAGATCACTGTAATATTCTACGCAGGAAACAACTAAAGTACGCTGGTCCATTTTTCTCTCTCCTTTTTACTCATAAAAAATTTACTAAGCTTTATGATACCGCATTTTCACATAATTTTCAACCATTCCCCGCAGGAAAACTTGACATTCTCCGATTTTCCAGTATGCTAAAGGAAGCAAGATAAAATTGGAAGGAAGTGCTTATTTTGGTAGCAGTAAAAATAGATGAAACCTTAAAGGAACGCTGCCCTGATGCTGCTTTGGGGCTTTTGCAGGCAAAGGTTGCGGTTGCGCCCGATCCGGAAGAATTTCTGGCACTGCTGAATGGGAAAATTGCGGAGCTTTCCGAGGTGGAGCTTTCGCAGGCAAATAAGAGAGATAAAATTCAGACAACCAGAAAGGCGTATAAGGCATTGGGGAAGGAGCCCAACCGCTATCGTTCCTCCGCAGAGGCAATGTGCAGAAGAATTGCAAAGGAACGAGGGCTGTATTACATCAATAACGTGGTGGATATCAATAATTATCTTTCCATCAAATCGGGGTATTCTATGGGGACGTATGATCTTGCGAAAACAAAGGGCGACATCCTCTGGATGCGTGCGCCCGAAGGCACGGCATACCGCGGCATCGGCAAGGATGTGCTGAATATTGAATTTTTGCCGGTTTTATTTGACGAGGAAGGACCCTTCGGCAATCCCACCAGTGATAATGACAGAACCATGATTACGGATGCAACAGAGGATTTGCTTCTGGTATATTATGCCTTTGATGGGGCAGAGGATTTGCCTGCGCTTCTCTCCGAAGCAAAGGACTTACTGGAAAAATATGCAGGGGGCAGAGAATTTGAGACGGAAATCTTGATTTGAAAAATCCGAATATAATAAGGAAGGTGATCGGATGAAAACCTTTGAAAGCTTATATCGGGACTATTACCAGAAGGTATATGCGTTTCTCAACCGCATGTGTGCCGATGGAGATTTAGCGGAGGATTTGACGCAGGAAACCTTTTTGCAGGCATATAAATCACTCTATAAATTTCGGGGAGAGTGTGAGGTTTTTACCTGGCTTGCGGCAATTGGCAAGCATACCTATTTCAAATATCTGAAAAAGAAGCGGCTGCATCTGGATGCGGCGAATTTGGATTTGGTGGCGCAGAACTATCTGAAGGGGGATGTCAGCCCGGAGGAGCATGTCAGCCAGAAGGATATTGAAAAAGCGGTGCGCAAGGTGGTTGAGGATATCCCGAAGAAATACCGCGATGTGGTGGTGCTGCGTGTTTATGCGGAGCTGCCGTTTTCGCAGGTTGCACAGATACTCAGGATTAGCGAAAATTCTGCAAAGGTGATTTATTTCAGAGCGAAGAAAATGCTGATGGAGGTGTTGAAGGATGAATTGGAAATGTGAACTGGTGATGGATCTGGCACCTCTGTATTATGATGGGGTTGCAAGCAGGGTCAGCAAAAGGCTGGTGAAAAAGCATCTGCGTGAGTGCCCGCAGTGCCGCACCTATTATAAAAAATATCACCCCGTAGACAAAGTTCCCACAGAAGTTCCGAATTGGGATGTGGAGGAAAATTATGCCATGCTGGCAAGAAAAGTCCGCAAAAGACGGCTTGTGCTTTGGGGCGGCTTCCTTTCCTATCTGAGCACGACAATTGTTGCGCTGGTGTTTTGGTATGCAAGGGAACAAAAAAGATGAAAAAAATTTAAGACAGAAAATGCCGAAAATCCGAGGGTTTCTGTCGGCTCTCTTTTTTGCACAAAAAAAATTTGCGAAATTTGTGTAACTTTTTTCGTAATTTAGGGTACTAAGTTAAAGTAACGAAAAAATGGAACGGATTTCGGTAAATGAAATAGTTTCTCATATTCCCTGAGAAAGGGGAGAAGGAGTGGAAAAATGAGCTTTCGTGTGTTAGGGACGGGCATGTATGTCCCACCCAGGGTTGTTACGAATGATGACCTGTCACAGTTTTTAGAGACCAATGACGAATGGATTACCCAGAGGGTCGGCGTAAAGGAACGCCATATCAGCACAAATGAAACGGCGGCGGATATGGGTGCCAAGGCTGCAAGGGCTGCTTTGGAAAACAGTGGCGTAGCGGCGGAGGAAATCGACCTGATTTTGGCGGCAAGCGTCAGCGGGGAGAGCATTTCCCCTTCTGTTTCCTGCATGATTCAGAATCTGCTGGGGCTTTCCTGCATGACCATGGATATCAATGCGGCATGCTCTGCGTTTGATTTTCTTCTGGAAACGGCGGCAGGGTTCTTTGCCAGAGGCAAGGTGAAGAAGGTGCTCGTTATCGGGGCAGAACGTCTGAGCCGCCTGCTGGATTGGAATGACAGAGGCACTGCGGTTATCTTCGGTGACGGCGCAGGTGCGGTGGTTCTGGAAGCAGGTGAAAATTATCTGGATGCTGTTTTTGATGTAAAGGGCGGCGATGATGTCATTGATATTCCACAGCCTGTGGGGATGTCTCCCTTCTATGAAAGAGGGCAGGAAAAGAAGCCCTATATTCACATGGCAGGGCAGGAAACCTTTAAATTTGCGGTAACCGCCATTTGCAGAGACTGCAAGGGAATTCTGGAGCGCAATGGGCTGACCTTTGATGATATCGCGTATATTGTGCCGCATCAGGCAAATCAGCGCATCATTGATTTCGCAAGCACAAAGCTGAAGGTGCCCAAGGAAAAATTTTATTTAAATATTCATAAATACGGCAATACTTCTTCCGCCAGCATTCCCATTGCCTTGGACGAACTGAACCGGGCAGGGAAGCTGCATAGAGGAGATTTATTATTACTGCCCGCCTTTGGCGGCGGTCTGGCAAGCGCCTGTTGTTTAGTAAGATGGTAAAAAAGAAAAGAAAACAAGAAAAAAAAGGTAAAAGAAAAGGAGAAAAAATTATGGTATTCGAAAAAATCGCAGCAATGTTGGCAGAAAAACTGGAATGTGACGCAGCAGAAATCAAGATGGACACAGAATTCAGCACACTGGGCATCGACTCTCTGGATGTTATGGAGCTTCTGATGAACCTGGAAGAAGAGCTGGGCACAGAAATTGAAATGGGCGAAAACAAAGTAAACACTGTTGGCGATCTGGTTAAGCTGATCGAAGAAAAACAGGCGTAAGATAAAAACAAAGGAAAAGGAGGACGACGATATGATCGTTTCACCGATTTGTGAGATGCTGGGCATCAAATATCCTATTTTTCAGGGCGGTATGGCATGGATTGCTGACGGCAAGCTGGCGGCAGCGGTTTCCAATGGCGGCGGCCTTGGGATTATCTCTGCAATGAACGCAGGCGGCGATTATCTGAGAGAACAGATTCGCATTGCAAGAAGCCTGACAGATAAACCCTTCGGCGTGAATATCATGCTGATGAGTCCCCATGTGCAGGAAGTGGCAAAAATCGTTGCGGAGGAAAAGGTGGCGGTAGTCACCACAGGTGCAGGCATTCCCAATCAATATGTTCCCATGTGGAAGGAAGCAGGCATCAAGGTGATTCCTGTAGCGGCTTCTGTCGCAGCGGCAAAGATGATGGCGAGAGCAGGTGCAGATGCTGTCATTGCCGAAGGTGGCGAATCCGGCGGTCATATCGGCGAGCTTTCCACCATGCCCTTGGTTCCCCAGGTGGCAGATGCGGTGGATATCCCTGTACTGGCGGCAGGCGGCATCGGCGACGGCAGAGGGATGGCAGCGGCATTTATGCTGGGCGCAGTTGGCGTGCAGATGGGCACTCGTTTCCTGCTTGCAGAGGAATGTGGTGTGCATCAGAATTATAAGGATATGGTGAAAAAGGCAACGGATGTTTCCACAACAGCGACAGGCAGACGCTTCGGCGGCAGCACCTGCCGTGTGATGAAAAACCAGTTTGCCCGTCATTTCCTGCAGGTGGAATATGCCCCCGAAACAACCGCCGAAATGGTAGATAAGCTGGGCGTTGGCGCACTGCGCAAGGCAGCAGTGGAGGGCGATACCAAGGAAGGCTGCTTTATGGCAGGGCAGATTGCCGGCATGGTGAAAAAGGAACAGCCTGCGGCAGAAATCGTGCAGGAAATTGCAGCAGAAGCAGAGGTGTTACTGAAAGGAGCGGCAAAATGGGTAAAATAGCATTTGTTTTTTCCGGTCAGGGCGCACAGAAGGCAGGCATGGGCAAAAGCTTTTATGATAACAACGAAACCGTAAAGGATTTGTTCGACAGAGCAGAAACCCTCAGAAACGGTACACTGGCGCAGTGCTTTTCCGGCACCGCGGAGGAACTGAAGGAAACGCAGAATACACAGCCCTGTCTGTATCTGACAGACCTTGCGGCGGCGATTGCGCTTTCCGAAGCAGGTATCCCTGTGGATGGCGTGGCAGGCTTTTCTCTGGGTGAACTGCCTGCATTGGCGTTTGCCGGTGCGTATAGCCATCTGGATGGCTTCCGTCTGGCTTGCATCCGCGGCAGAGCTATGGCAAAGGCTGCGGCAGAGCATCCTGCGTCCATGCTTGCGGTCATGAAGCTGGACAACGCAAAAATTGAGGAAATCTGCAAGCAGTTCAAGCAGGTGTATCCCGTAAACTATAATGCGCCCGGTCAGCTTGTTGTGGCAGGGGCGATTGAGGAAATGGATGCCTTTAAGCAGGCGGTGCGTGAAGCAGGCGGCAGAGGTCTGCCCGTAGCAGTCGGCGGTGGGTTCCATTCTCCCTTCATGGATGGAGCAAGCAGGGAATTTTCCGAGGATGCAAGAGAATTTGAGCTGAGAAAGCCCGAACTGACCGTTTATTCTAACTTTACCACAGAGCCCTATACGGAAAACGTACTGGAATTGATGGAAAATCAGATTAACCACAGCCTGCGTTGGCAGGAAAGCATGGAACGCATGGCGGCAGATGGCTTCGATACCTTCATTGAGGTAGGCATCGGCGATACGCTGAAAAAGCTTATCAAGCGCATCCTGCCCGAAGCAAGGGTATACAGCGTTTCCGATATGGAGGAAATCGAAAAGGTGAAGGAGGAAATGGGATGCTGAAAGGAAAAACAGCAGTCGTAACCGGCGGCTCCAGAGGGATTGGTAAGGCAATTTGCCTGAAATTTGCAGAAAATGGTGCAGATATTGCGTTTTTATATGCGGGCAATACCGTGAAGGCGGAGGAAACCGTAAAGGAATTGGAAGGACTGGGCGTAAAGGCAAAGGCATATCAGTGCAACGTTGCGGATGCAGATGCCGTTGCGGCAGTTATAAAGGAAATCGTGAAGGATTTCGGCGGCATTCAGATTCTGGTGAATAACGCAGGCATTACGAAGGATAAGCTGGTGCCCATGATGAAGGCGGCAGATTTTGACGCAGTCATTGATACAAACCTCAAGGGCGCATTTTATATGACAAAAGGGGTATATCCTCTTTTCCTGAAGCAGAAGGGCGGCAAGATTATCAATATCAGCTCCGTTTCCGGTCTGACAGGCAACCCCGGGCAGGCAAATTATTCCGCATCCAAGGCAGGGGTAATCGGGCTGACAAAATCCGTTGCAAAGGAACTGGCTTCCAGAGGGGTATGCTGCAATGCAATCGCTCCCGGCTTTATCGCAACGGAAATGACACAGGCATTGGAAAACGATGCATTGAAGGATGCCATCCCCATGAAGCGCTTCGGCGAAGCGGAGGAAGTGGCGAAGCTGGCATTGTTCTTAGCGTCGGAACATTCTGATTACATTACAGGCGAGGTCATCCGTATTGATGGCGGTCTGGCATGCTGAATCGGCGCGAAGGAACCGAAAAAGCAGTCGGATTTCGCAGGAAAGGATTGATGAAATGAGACGAGTAGTAGTAACAGGCATCGGCGCAGTGACCCCTGTGGGCAATAACGTGCCGGAATTCTGGGAAGCAATTAAAAACGGAAAAAACGGTATCGCACCCATCACCAGATTTGATGTCAGCGAAAGCAAATATAAGCTGGCGGCAGAGGTGAAGGAGTTTGATCCGACAAAATATATGGATAAGCTGACAGCAAAGAAGCTGGATCGTTTCGTGCAGTTCGCTATGGTGGCAGCCGGCGAGGCGATGACAGACAGTCAGCTGGAAGGCAATATTGAAAAAGAGGATTTGGCGGTTTATTTCGGCAGCGGCATCGGCGGCTTTGAAACGCTTTGCGAAAGCTATGATGTGCTGAGGGAAAAAGGACCTCGCCGTGTTTCTCCTCTGTTCATCCCCAAGATTATCAATAACATTGCGGCAGGCAATATTGCCATTCACTATCAGGCACAGAATGCCTGCGTTGCGGTTTCTACTGCCTGTGCGACAGGTACAACTGCTATCGGTGAAGGCTACAGAGCCGTTCTGCATGGCTATACCACAGCGGCAATCTGCGGCGGCAGTGAAGCGGCAATCGTTCCGTTGGCAGTGGCAGGCTTCGGCAGCTGCATGGCACTGAATGCATCGGAAGACCCCAATGCGGCATCCCTGCCCTTCGATAAACGCCGTGCAGGCTTCGTTATGGGCGAGGGCGCAGGTGCGGTAATTCTGGAGGAATATGAACACGCAAAGGCGCGCGGCGCAAAAATTTATGCGGAAATCGTAGGCTATGGCTCCACCTGTGATGCACACCATGTAACCGCTCCTGCGGAGGAAGCAATCGCAAGCGGCAAGGCAATCGTAAATGCAATGGCAGGTCTGGAAGGCGTAAAGCCCGAAGAAATTTATATCAATGCACATGGCACAGGCACAGCTCTGAATGATAAAACAGAAACCAGAGCTATCAAAAATGCCTTTGGCGAAGCAGATGCGAAAAAGGTTCACATCAGCTCTACAAAATCCATGACAGGGCACATGCTCGGTGCAGCAGGTGCAGTAGAGGCAATCGCGGCAATTCTGGCAGTGCAGGAGGATGTTATCCCTCCTACCATCAACCTGAAGGAGGCTGACCCCGCGTGTGATTTGGACTACACCCCCAATACAGCAGTTAAGACAACCGTAGAAGCGGCAATGTCCACTTCTCTGGGCTTTGGCGGTCATAATGCCTGTGTTGCATTCAGAAAGATGAGGGGCTGATGAATATGGATACGAATAAAATCAATGACCTGGCGAAGATTCTGCGCCAGAATCAGCTGACAAAATTAGACCTGACAGAGGGGGATACCCGTATCGTTCTGGAAGCAGGCGGCAGACAGGCGGTAGTGGAAATGCCCGTGGTTTCTGTGGAAAACATAGCGGAAGTGCCTGTTGCAGAAGTGCCTTCTGTGGAAAAAGCAGAAGCACCCGCAGGCGTGGAGCAGAAATCCCCACTGGTGGGTACGGTTTATCTTGCACCACAGGCAGGGGCAGAGCCCTTTGTGCAGGTGGGCGATAAGGTGAAAAAGGGCGATGTGCTCTGCATTGTCGAATCCATGAAGATGTTCAATAATATCGAAGCAGAACTGGAAGGCACGATTGCGGCAGTCTGCGTGGATAATGGGCAGATTGTGGAATTCGGTCAGCCCTTGGTTCGCATCTTGCCCGAAAAGGAGGAAAACTGATGAATCAGGAAGAAATCAAAAAAATCCTGCCCCATAGAGATCACATGCTTCTGATTGATGAAGCAGAGCTGAGAGAGGGCAAGGCTTACGGCAAAAAAACCATCCGAGGGGATGAATTTTTCCTGCAGGGGCATTTCCCCGGTAATCCGGTTGTCCCCGGTGTCATTCTCTGCGAAATTCTGGGGCAGAGCGCGTGTGTCCTGCTTTCCGGTGAGGCAGAGGGCATTACCCCCTTCTTTACGGGATTGGATAAGGTGCGCTTTAAAAACCCCGTACACCCCGGGGATGTATTTGAAACAGAATGTACCCTGCTCAAGCATAAGGGCCCCTTCTACTGGGCAGAGGGCAAGGGCTATGTAGACGGTAAGTTGTGTGTCAGTGCAGAGTTTTCCTTTGCACTTATCAAGGAGTGACAGGAAATGTTTTCTAAAATTCTCGTTGCCAACAGAGGCGAAGTGGCAGTCCGCATCATCCGTGCCTGCAAGGAAATGGGCATCGAGACGGTGGCTGTCTATTCCGAGGCGGACAGAAATTCCCTGCCCGTTGCCCTTGCGGATGAGCGTATCTGCATTGGCGGCAATGCGGCGGCAGAGAGCTACTTAAATCAGAAAAATATCATCAGCGCAGCGCTGGCAACCAATTCCGAGGCAATTCACCCCGGCTATGGCTTTCTTTCCGAAAATGCAGGCTTTGCCAAGCTTTGCGAAGAAAACGGCATTGTCTTTATCGGCCCGAAAAGCGAGGTTATCTCTGCCATGGGCGATAAGGATACCTCCCGTCAGCTGATGCAGCAGGTCGGCGTGCCCGTTGTTCCCGGAACGGAGGTTCTTAAGGATGTAGAGGAAGCAAAGAAATATGCCAAGGAAATCGGCTATCCGCTTCTGGTAAAGGCAACGGCAGGCGGCGGCGGCAAGGGTATCCGCGTGGTGGCGAGAGAGGAAGACCTTGCGGATGCCTTCCATACGGCATCGCGCGAGGCGGAGAGTGCCTTCGGCAATGGGGATGTTTTCTTAGAGAAATACCTTACCCATGTGCGCCATGTGGAAATGCAGATTCTGGCAGACCAACAGGGGAACATCCTCTGTCTGGGCGAAAGAGACTGCTCTCTCCAGCTGAATAAGCAGAAGGTACTGGAGGAAACGCCCAGCCCCGTTATGACAGAGGATATCCGCAGAAAAATGATGGATGCGGCAGTTCTGGCGGCAAAGGCGGCAAATTATACCAATGCAGGCACAGTAGAATTTCTGCTTGCACCCGATGGGCAGTTTTATTTCATCGAAATGAATACCCGTTTGCAGGTGGAGCATCCCATTACGGAGGAAATCAGCGGCGTGGATATTGTGAAATGGCAGATTCGTATTGCCTGTCAGGTGCCCCTGAATATGAAGCAGGAGGATATCCGCCTGCAGGGACACGCCATCGAATGTCGTATCAATGCACGTTCTACAGGCAGAGTGGAGTTTCTGCATATTCCCGGCGGCGGCAGAGTGCATTTCGATACCGCACTCATGCAGGATACCGTTGTGGTTCCCTTCTATGATTCCATGCTTGGCAAGCTGATTGTCCATGCAAACACCAGAGAGGAAGCCATCCGCAGAATGGAGGCATCTCTTTGCGAAATGGTAATCGTTGGGGTAGAAACCAATATTGAAGAACAGCTGCAGCTGATTCGCAGCAAAATCTTCCAGAAGGGGAATTATGATACCCTCATTCTGGACAAAATTTTGAAAAAGGGGTGATATAAATGAGTAACATTATGGGTTACTTCCGCAAATCCAAAAATGCTTTGGAAAAAGGCGGTATCACACTGAAAAATACAACAGAAGAAAAGGTGCGTTGCCCTATCTGCAAGTCCTATGAAACCAGACGTGCGATTGTGAAGCAGAAGGTGACCTGCCCCCATTGCGGACATCATTTCCGCATTGGCGCAAGAACCAGAATTAAGGCGCTTTGCGATAAGGACAGCTTCCACGAATTATTTTCCAATATCGAAACGATTGACCCGTTGGAATTTCCCGGGTATCAGGATAAAATGGATCGCGGCAGAGCCGTCAGCGGCGAGGAGGAGGGCGTTGTCTGTGGGATAGCCAAGATTCGCCATCAGTGCTGTGCGGTGTTCGTGATGGAGCCTGGCTTTATGATGGGCAGTATGGGCTCTGTTGTCGGTGAAAAAATCGCTCGCCTGTTTGAATATGCCGCAGAGCATGAGCTGCCTGTGGTCGGTTTTACGGCAAGCGGTGGCGCGCGTATGCAGGAGGGGATTCTTTCCCTGATGCAGATGGCAAAAACAAGCGGCGCGGTAGAGCAGCACAGCAAAAAGGGCGGTCTGTATATCACCGTTCTGACAGACCCTACAACCGGCGGCGTGACGGCAAGCTTTGCTATGCTGGGGGATATTATCCTTTCCGAGCCAAACGCAACCATCGGCTTTGCAGGCAGAAGAGTCATCGAGCAGACCACAAAGAAAAAGCTGCCGGAGGATTTCCAGAAGGCAGAATTTCTGCTGGAGCATGGCTTTGTGGATGCCATTGTGCCGAGAACAGAACTGAGAGGAACTTTGGAAAAGCTGCTGCGGCAGCATGGTAGAAAGGAATGACGCGGATGAATGCCTATGAAAAATTACAGACGGCGAGAAGTCAGACCCGCCCGACGGCGCGTTCCTATATCGAAAAGCTGTTTCAGGAGCGGACGGAGCTGCATGGAGACAGAAAATATGCCGATGATGCGGCAATTATCGGCGGCATCGGTATGCTGGGGGATATCCCCGCAACCTTTATCGGCATTGAACGCGGACGCAATCTGGAAGAAAGAATCCGCTGCAATTTCGGCTGCCCCATGCCCGAAGGCTATCGCAAGGCACTGCGCCTGATGAGACAGGCGGAAAAATTCCACAGACCGGTCATCTGTTTTGTGGATACCTCCGGTGCATTCTGCGGCGAGGAGGCAGAGGAACGCGGACAGGGACAGGCGATTGCCGATAACCTTATGCAGATGATGGGACTGGAAACACCGATTATCACGATTGTCATTGGGGAAGGCGGCAGCGGCGGTGCCTTGGGGCTTTCCGTTGCGAATAAGCTGTATATGCTTGAAAATGCGGTCTTTTCCGTTATCTCCCCAGAGGGCTGTGCAAGTATCCTCTGGGAGGATGCCAAGCTTGCGCCCGATGCGGCAGAATGTCTGCATATTACGGCGGAGGATATGAAGGAATTCGGCGTAGCAGAAGAAATTATTCCTGAGGACTTTGTGCATTTCGGAAGAATGTGCGAGGAAATGAAGGAAAAACTCATCCTGGATTTAAAGGGATGGTCGAAAAAAACAGGAAAAGAGCTTTCCGAAGAAAGATATCAGCGCTTCCGTAAGCTGGGACGCTGGGCAGAATAAAAAATAAGCCTTTCCAAGAGGTCGGATGACTTCTTGCAAGGGCTTTTTTATTTTTCGTCAGTATCCTTTTTACTGCATTCGGGGCAGAGTCCCGTAAATTCCAGAGAATGTCCCGTAATCCGAAATCCCGTTTTCTGTTGCAGGGTTTCCTCTAATTCACTGAGTGGGCAGGTATCCACAGGAATTACCTTGCCGCAGAGGTCGCAGACCAGACGGTGCGAATGATCCTTTTTTGCTAAGGAATAATATGCCTTCCCATCCTGCCGGACAGAGCGGATGAGAATTTTCTTTTCTGTCAGCGTGTTCAGCGTGCGGTAAACGGTGGAAACATTCATGGGAAGAATCGGCTCGGCTAAGGCGTGTAGTTCCTCTGCCGTCATGGGGCGTGCCTGCTTTTGCAATAAAAGCAATAGTACTTGCCGCTTTTTTGTGGATTTCAAAGCTGCATTTTTCAGAATATTCTGTTCCATTCCTGTCCCTCCCTTCGTTCTTATGATAGTATACCCAAATGAGTTTGTCAATGCAGGGAAGACACAGACAGGGGAAAAGAAAATTTTCCTGCACCGACAGCGTTGCAAAAAGTGGGATGGTTTGATAGGATAGGAAAAGAGAGAAAAAAGCCGACCGCTTTTGCAGATAAACAGAGAGGAAGGGAAATATTTCTCGGGAAATTTCGGGAAATATTCTTATTTCGGGAAGGAGAAGGACGCATGACAAAAAAAGAAAAGGTAACAATTATTTTAGAGCTTTTGCACGAGCATTACGGTCCGACAAAATGCTATCTTGACCACGAAAACGCATGGCAGCTTCTGATTGCAACCATGCTTTCCGCACAATGCACCGATGCCAGAGTGAATCTTGTAACAAAGGATTTATTCAAGAAATACACCTCTGTCAAGGACTTTGCACAGGCAGATCTTGCAGAGCTGGAGCAGGATATTCACTCGACAGGCTTTTATCATAATAAGGCGAAGAATATCATTGCCTGCTGTCAGAAGCTTTTGCAGGACTATAATGGAGAGGTTCCCTCGGATATCGAGCAGCTGACTGCCCTTGCGGGTGTCGGCAGAAAAACGGCAAATGTTGTGCGCGGAAACTGGTATCATATCCCCAGTGTGGTGGTGGATACGCATGTTAAGCGCGTTTCCAACCTGCTTGGGCTGACAAAAAACGAAGACCCCGTCAAGATTGAATTTGACCTGATGCAGCTTGTTCCGAAGGATAAATGGATTGACATCAATACCCAGATGATTGCACATGGCAGGAAAATCTGCATTGCACGCAGACCGAAATGTCAGGAGTGCTTCCTGTTGCCCTATTGCACAGGCGGCAAGGCGTTAGAAAAAGAGAAAAAGAAAAAAGAGAAAAAGGCATAATACAGGAAGGACACAGAGACATAGAACAGAGACATAGAAAGGAGAAAACAGAAATGAAATCGAAGAAGCTTTTGGCGGCGGCGCTTGCGGCAGTGCTGACCTTGGCAGGCTGCGGCACAACTGTACTGAGTGCGGAGGAAACAAAGGAATTGCTGACGCTTTCGCAGAAAACCATGGCAACAGTGGAAAGCATGGCAGCGGAAATGACGATGGAAATGGATATGTCCATGGGCGAGGAAACCGCGGAAACTACCACAGTCGCTAAAATTCTGACGCAGCAGAACCCCCTGCGGATGCAGATGAACCTCTCCGCAACCTTGGAGGATGGCACAGAAGCGCAGAACATGCAGATGTACGCCGAGGAGGAGGATGGCAAGCTGCGCACATACGTTCTGGCGGCGGATACATGGTATAGCCAGACGATGGAGCTTGGCAGTCTTGCACAGTATAACGCGGAGGAAAATGTGACACTCTATCTGAGCAATTTAGCCGATTTTTCCGCAACCGCAACAGAAAAAATCAATGATACCGAAGCAACAAAAATCGAAGGTACACTGAAAAAAGATGTTCTGCAAAAGGTGCTTGCGGAAAGCGGCATGACAGAAACCGCTGCGGCAATGGGTGTCACAGAGGAACAGCTTGCAGCCCTTACCGAATCGGTGAAAAGCCTTCCCCTGACGCTCTGGATTGATGCGGATGGCTATGTGCTGAAATATGAAATGAACTTGACTGAGGTAATGCAGAAAATCATGGATAAGGCGATGGAAGCTGCCGGCAGTACGGATGCGTCCTCTGCCGTAAAGGTGGAAAAAACAAGCATTTCCATGGTTTGCAGCCAGTTCAACGCAGTTAAGGAAATCACCATTCCCGAAGAAGCAAAGAGCGCAGAAAGCATTTCTGCAAATCAATAATCCGGAGCATAAAAAACCCCGAAGGAAATTTCCTTCGGGATTTTTTTATGTTTTATGATGCTTTATACTCTTGCAACACCCAGTGTTACCTTTTCACCATTGATATTCCATTCCTTGCTCAGCTCGCCGCCCTTGCCTGCGACAACCTCAACTGCCAGTACATCGCCCTTGATGTCATTTGCAGCAAGGATTTCTGCAATCCTTGCGTTGCCGTCATAGTAAACGCGGATGCGGTCTGTTACGTTGAAATCAGCTTCCTTACGCATGGTCTGTACCTTGGAAACGATTTCACGCACGAAGCCTTCTTCCACCAGCTCGGGTGTCAGGTTTGTGTCCAGAACAACGGTCAGGTTGTTGTCGCCGGAGGATACGAAGCCGTCCTTTTCTGCGGTATCAACCAGAACATCATCCATTTCCAGAACAACCTCGCTGCCGTCTACGGTGAAGGAAACCTTACCGTCTGCCTTCAGCTGTGCCATGAAGCTGTTGCCCTCTACCTCCTTCAGATAAGCACCGATGGCAGGAACCAGCTTGCCGTATTTCTTGCCCAGTGTTCTCAGCTGAGGCTTGAAGGTGTAGGTTGTGAAGGCTTCTACGTCATCTGTGAAGGAAACTGCCTTCACATTCAGCTCGTCCTTGATGATGTCGCAGTATTCTGCGGGCAGGCTCTGTGCTGCCTTTACATACATCATAGCCAGAGGCTGTCTGTTCTTCATTGCGCTTGCGTTTCTTGCCGCACGGCCTTCTACAACAACCTTCAAAACGAAGTCCATGTTTTCTTCCAAATCAGCATCTACCCATTCTGCATGGTATGCAGGCCAATCGCAGAGGTGAACGGATTCGGGAGCGCCTGCATCCACCTTCTTCACCAGATTGCCGTAGATTTCCTCTGTGATGAAGGGTGTGAAGGGTGCTGCCAGTTTTACCATGGTTTCCAGAACGGTATACAGTGTCATATAAGCATTGATTTTATCCTGTTCCATGCCTTCTGCCCAGAAACGCTCACGGCTTCTTCTTACATACCAGTTGGACAGGTCATCCAAGAAATCAACCATTGCACGGGCAGGCTCTGTCAGCTTGTAGCCCTCCAGAGATTCATCCACGAATTTATTCAGTGTCTGCAGCTTGGAGAGAATCCATTTATCCATGGGAGCCAGCTTTTCGTAATCCAGTGTGTACTTTGTAGGATCGAACTGATCGATTTCTGCGTACAGGATGTAGAAAGCGTATGTGTTCCACAGCGTACCCATGAATTTTCTCTGCATTTCGGATACAGCCTCATCATAATAGCGAGAGGGCAGCCAAGGCGCGGAGTTTGCGTAGAAGTACCAACGAACCGCATCTGCACCCTGCTTATTCAGTGCATCCCAAGGGTTAACAACGTTGCCTTTATGCTTGGACATCTTCTGACCGTCCTTATCCTGCACATGTCCCAGAACGATGCAGTTCTTATAGGGAGCCTTATCGAACAGCAGTGTGCTGACAGCCAGTAGAGTATAGAACCAGCCACGGGTCTGGTCAACTGCCTCGGAGATAAAGTCGGCGGGGAAGTTTTCATCGAAGATATCTTTGTTTTCAAACGGATAGTGCCACTGTGCGAAGGGCATGGAGCCGCTGTCGAACCAGCAGTCGATAACCTCAGGCACTCTTGTCATCAGCTTGCCGCATTTCGGGCAGGTGATGTGTACCGCATCGATGAAGGGCTTGTGCAGTTCGATATTGTCGGGGCAGTCGGGAGACATTTCCTTCAGCTCTGCAATGCTGCCGATGGTGTGTCTGTGTCCACATTCACATTCCCAGATGGGCAGTGGAGTACCCCAGTATCTTTCGCGGGACAGACCCCAGTCGATAACGTTTTCCAGGAAGTTGCCGAAACGACCCTCCTTGATGTTGTCGGGATACCAGTTGATTGTTCTGTTGTTGCGCACCAGATTATCTCTCAGTGCAGTCATTTTGATGAACCATGTGCTTCTTGCATAATACAACAGAGGTGTGTCACATCTCCAGCAGAAAGGATAATTATGTTCGAAGGGCAGTGCTGCAAATAAGGTGCCGTTTTCTTCCATATATTTCAGAATAACAGGATCGGCATCCTTTACGAACAGACCTTCAAAGGGGCCTGCCAGGCTGTTCAGGTGACCTGTGGTGTCAACATTTTGATAGAAGGTTACATCATATTTTTTACATACACGGTAGTCATCCTCACCATACGCATACGCAGTGTGAACGATACCGGTACCATCTGTCAGTGTTACATAATCATCGCAGGTTACGAAGTAGCCCTTGAAGTCCTCGCCGTTGGGCTGGAAATCGAACAGGGGTTCATATTTTACATATTCCAGATCGCCGCCCTTCATGGATTCTACGACTTCATAATTGCCTTCGCCCAGAACGCTGTCCAAGAGTGCTTCAGCCATGATTACATAATAATCCTGATATTTTGCTTTAACATAGGTTTCGTTTGCATTTACGGACAGAATTACGTTGGAGGGCAGTGTCCAAGGGGTTGTTGTCCAAGCAAGGAAGTAGGTGTTTTCTGTGCCTTCCATTTTAAATTTTGCAATGGCAGAGGTTTCCTTTACATCCTTATAGCCCTGTGCAACCTCGTGAGAGGAAAGTGCTGTGCCGCAGCGAGGGCAGTAGGGAACAACCTTGTGCCCTTTGTATAACAGACCCTTGTCCCAGATCTGCTTCAGTGCCCACCATTCGGATTCGATATAGTCATTATGGTATGTGACATAGGGATGATCCATATCCGCCCAGAAGCCGACACGGTCACTCATGGAACGCCATTCCTGTTCGTATGTCCATACGCTTTCCTTACATTTTTCGATGAAGGGCTCTACGCCGTAGCCTTCAATCTGATCCTTGCCATCCAGACCCAGTGTCTTTTCTACCTCCAGTTCAACAGGCAAACCGTGTGTATCCCAGCCGGCCTTTCTCAGAACCTTGTAGCCCTTCATGGTTTTGTAACGGGGAATTAAGTCCTTTACCGCACGGGTGATGATATGACCGATATGGGGCTTGCCGTTTGCTGTCGGGGGACCGTCATAGAAGGTGAAAACGGGTGCGCCTTCTCTTGCCTTGATGCTCTTGCCGAAGATGTCATTGTCTTTCCAATACTTTTCAACCTGTACTTCTCTTTCAACGAAGTTCATGTTATTGGGTACCTTGTCGTACATTTCAATTCCTCCTTAAAAATGATTTACCTTTCAAAGTGTGTTTCTCTCGTAGCTTGTTCTTTTTTCCTTTGTGTTTTTCTGATACCTCTGAAATTTTTGTCTTTTGTACTTTTTTGCTTTATCTTCCGTATGGTTTATGATGGTGCGGTTTTTGCCGCTGTTTTACTGTCGATATGAAAATCGGAGAGACCGCGGAGAAAGCTGGAATATACCTCAAAGCTCGAATGTACCTCAAATCCTTCGGATTTTCGGTAGATTTGCTTCGCAAATAAGTCATAATAAATTTTCGGATAAGCAAGCTTATGAAAATTTATTCCTGCCTTGCATTCTTCGCTTTTTTGTAAATAAAAAAACCCTTTCATCCCTACAGGACGAAAGAGTTCGCGGTACCACCTGAATTGACGGCACAAAATGCCGCCCAGCTTATTGACATCACCATCATGATGCTTTCCCTTAACGCGGGCTACGGCAGAGCCTACTGAGCAAAAGAACGGTTCGGACTGCCACTCCGGAGTGATTTTCTGTATCTTCCTTGTCATCGGGCTCCCACCAAGCCCCCGACTCTCTGCAGGCAAGCTGAGGATACATACTGTCTCCTTCATAGTGTTTTTTCGTATTTACCTGTGTATTATACAATGCGTACAAAAACTTGTAAAGCATTTTTTGCAAAGAAACCAAAAGAATGGTGTATTCATGAAAACTGTATACAAAAGTACCGAAATTTCAAGAGAAAATAAGGGAAAAACGCGAAAAAAACGTGATTTTTGCATACAATGTGTAAATTTACATGTAAAGACAGTTAAAAAATTTGATTTTCCGAGAAAAACTATGTATAATTGGTAATCAGAACCACGCACGGTTCTGCTTTTGTAAATATTATCTTGACAGGGTGCAGAAAACAGAAAAAATAAGAAAACCGGACATCCTGTAACACCGAAAAGGAGATTTTAAAATGAAAGGTAGAGACTTTGCACTGCTGACAGACTTATATGAGCTGACCATGATGCAGGGCTACTATGAAACAGGCGCATATAACAGAAAGGTCGTATTCGATCTGTTCTATAGAAAGAACCCCAGCGGCAACGGCTTTGCAATTACCGCAGGGCTGCAGCAGGCGATTGAATATCTGGATGGGCTGCATTTTACAGAGGAGGATATTGCATATCTGGAAAGCTTAAATCTTTTCTCTGAGGACTTCATTGACTACCTGAGAAGCTTCCGCTTTACGGGCGAGGTTTATGCCGTTCCCGAAGGAACCATCGTATTCCCGCATGAGCCGCTGATGCGTATCAAGGCCCCCATCATTGAGGCACAGCTGATTGAAACCGCACTGCTGAACATCATCAACCACCAGAGCCTGATTGCAACAAAGGCTTCCCGTGTAGTACACGCAGCACAGGGCGACCCCGTTCTGGAATTTGGTCTGCGCCGTGCGCAGGGTCCCGATGCAGGTACGGTCGGTGCAAGAGCGGCAGTCATCGGCGGCTGTGTGGCAACAAGCAACGTGCTGACAGGCAAGCTGTATGATGTTCCCGTAAAGGGTACCCATGCGCATAGCTGGGTAATGAGCTTCCCCGATGAGCTGACAGCCTTCCGCACCTATGCAAATCTGTTCCCCGATGCATGCATCCTTCTGGTAGATACCTATAATACACTGAAAAGCGGTGTTCCCCATGCCATTCAGGTGTTTGATGAAATGAAGGCGGCAGGCACACTGCCCGAAAAAGGCTATGGTATCCGTCTGGATAGCGGTGACCTTGCATATCTTTCCAAGAGAGCAAGACAGATGCTGGATGAGGCAGGCTATCCTAATGCAGTCATTTCTGCCTCCAGTGACTTGGATGAAAATCTGATTACAAGCCTGAAGCTGCAGGGCGCAACCATCACCCTCTGGGGCGTTGGTACAAAGCTGATTACCTCTGACGATTGCCCTGCCTTTGGCGGCGTGTATAAGCTGGCGGCAGAGGAAACCGAAAACGGTGATTTTGAACCTAAGATTAAGCTGTCTAATAATGTAGAGAAGGTAACGAATCCCGGCATCAAGAAAATTATCCGTATTTATGATAAAAAGACAGGCAAGATTAAGGCTGACCTTCTGGCATTGGAGGAAGAAGAATTCACAGAGGATTCCGATTTGTATATCTATGATACGAATGCAAAATGGAAAAGCATGCAGCTGCCTGCCGGCAGCTTCACGCTTCGCGAACTGCTTGTTCCCATCTTTGTGGATGGTAAGCTGGTGTATGAATGCCCCAAGGCAATGGACATTCAGGCATACTGCAACAGAGAAAAGGATACCCTCTGGGAAGAACAGAAACGCCTGAAAAACCCCGATATTGTGCCGGTTGATCTTTCCGATAAGCTGAGCGCAATGAAGCTGAAGCTGATTGAAGCGGCAACAATGATTTAAAAAGTATAAAAAGAAAAACAATGAAAACGCTGTGCGGAAACGAAAAAGCCGCATGGCGTTTTTTGTGCTTTTCTGAGGTTTCTTGCACAATCTGTGAAAAATTGGTATACTGATGCCAAGAAAAGGGGAGGGGGGATTTATTTGCAAACGATTTATTTTTCTGAAAGATTGCTGTGCCAGCTGGAACGGCTGCATACCGTGCCGCTGACGCTTGTAGAAGCACCTGCCGGCTATGGAAAAACAACCGCCCTGAAGCATGCCCTCAGAGATGTGCCGCATGGGGCATTGCGCTGGCATAATGCGCAGGATGCCACAGTCTGCTGCGATTGGCTCGTGCGCCAGATTGCACAGCAGGACTCTGCTCTGGCACAGCAGATTTTCGATTTATATCATGAAAACGGGCCTTTGGTGCATGCAAAGCCTGCGGAGGAATCCTCGCTTTATCTGATGATTGATAATTTTCAGGTGATTGCGGCGCAGTTCCCGTTTTCCGTTTTGCAGCTGCTTTCCGCCCTGAAGGGTACCGCTGTGCATGTTATTTTTCTTTCTCGCAGCTTTTGGCAGCTGCCAATACAGGATTTGATGCACGTCTGCTATATTTCCAAAAAGGATTTTTTCCTGCGAAAAGAGGATATTATCTGCTTTGCAGAGGAGCTGGGCATTTCCCTTACGGAAAAGCAGGCGATACATATTCAGAAGGAAACAGGCGGTTGGGCGGCGGTTGTTTCGCTGTATCTGCAAAACGGCTGCGAAGAGGTGGAATGGAAAAAGCTGAGCCGTCTGATGGAGGATTTATTCTGGAGAAGGCAGGAGGATATCCTTAAAAAGGCGCTGCTGCGTCTTGCGCAATTTGAAACGGTAGATGTAGAAATGGTGCGCGCGCTGACAGAGGACATTGCGGATTTGCAGCAGATGGGCGAGTGGTTTTATAGTCTGCCCCTGCTGTACTATGATGCGGAGCAGCAGAGGTACTGCCTCTGTGCGCTGCTGCGGAAGTTTTTGCTTTATCGCCTGCATAATGCGTCCTTTCTGACGCAGTGGGACAGCTATCATCGCTGCGGCTGCTGGTATCGGGAGCATGGGGAGACGAAAAAAGCCGTTGCCGCCTTCTACAAGGTTCTGGATTATGCGGGAATTCTTTCCTGCGATTTGACAGGGCTTCTATTCGAAAAATTCGATAAGCTTTCCTATACGGAAATTGCAGGGGAGATTCTGAGACATTGCCCGATGGAAACGAAGCAGAGGTATCCCTTATCCCTTCTTCGGCTTTGCTATGCGCTTTTTGCCGATGCCGCTTTTACGGAATATCAACAGCTTCTGGAGGAAGCGAAGGGCATCATCTGTGATGGGAATGACCCCAATCTTCTGGGAGAATGGGAACTGATTGCCGCCTTTCAGGATTTCCCCAATCTGGAAAAAATGGAACAGCATTATCAGCGGGCAAAACGCCTGATGACAGCGCCATCTGTTATCTTTACGGTGGGAGAACCGTTTTTGTTCGGCAGTATTTCCATGTGGCGGCTGTTCTATACAAAGCCGGGCGAATTGGAACGAACCGCAGAAACATTGGAACGCGTCATGAAGCTGTATAATTCCCTGACGGCAGGGCATGGCAGCGGTGCGGCGGAGCTGTATCGGGGCGAGGTCTGCTGTGCGCAGGGGCGCTTCGCCGATGCGGAAATCTATGGCTATCAGGCGTTGTATGCGTCTCTGCAAAGAAAGAATGCCTGCGTGACCTATGGTGCGGTGCTGCTTCTTGGCACCAATGCAGTCTATCGCGGAGATTTGGAGGCATGGAAGCGAACCTTGGACTATCTGGAGGACCCTGCGCATACCTATGCCTTCCTGCAGGATACCTTTCTGGATGTGTGCATGAAGGAAACGGTACAGAGCTATTTTGCCATGCTGCAGCCGAAGGAGAGCAGATTGCGAAAGCGCCTGCAGGCGGCATCCAATCGGCTGTATGATTTGAATTTTACAAACAGTGCCATCAAGGGTGTGCGTATTCCAAGAATTATTCTGAAGAAGAATTATCATAAGGCGATTGGGATTCTGGAGGTAGCATTGAAGGTGGATGCAAGGCTGATTGCTCTTCCGTCCCGGCTTTTTATCCATACCAATCTGGCGCTTTGCTATTTTGCCATCGGACGCAGCCGAAAGGCGGCGGAACATTTGGAATTTACGCTTTCCTTGGCAGAACGGGATCAGGTGCTTTCGTTTGCGGCTTATTTCCGCGAATATCTGGAGCCGTTGTTTTATCTGCCCTCTGTTTCAAGAAAATATGCCGCTGTCATTCAGGAAATCCGCAGCCTCCCGATACAGAATATCCCTGCTGTGCCGGAATGGAAGGCGTTCATTCCCAAGCAGGAGAATGAATGGGAGGAGCCGCTCAGTAAACGGGAGCGTGAGATTGCGGAGCTTGCGGCAAGAGGACTTCGCAACGGAGAAATCGCCGAAATGCTGCATATTTCCGAGGGTACGGTCAAGAATCATCTGAAGATTGTGTTCCGAAAATTGAATATCGACCGCCGTTCCAGTCTAAGGGGACGGTTGCGTTAAGAAAAAGATAAAAAATGTCCCTTTCGTGATATACCATAAAAGCGGAAAAATTTGTAAAATAAAGGAAGATAGAGTTCAGTTGCGTGCATTTGTCCGCAGAGGAAAAGGGGTATTTTTCCTGCGGGAGGGAACAGGTGCAGATGAACAGTACCCATAGCAGAAATGTAAAAAGCGAAATGTAAAAAGCATGGAGGGGAGGGAGTTTTTTGGTACAGGCTGAGAAATTGCTGTTATGGGATATTTTTCAGGGAAAATCTATCAGAACGGAATCTCTGCACGCGGGGCAAAAATGTGGAAATGAAAGAGGGGCACAGCTGCGCGCAGAAATCCCAACAGGCGGAATGTGATAAGTTGGGCAAACGCATCCGTCGGAACCTTTGTGGTACAGGTAGATACACCAAAGCGAAGGATCGGAAAATGGTGTGCAAAGGGGCGGCTGTCTTGGCATAGAATAATCAGCAGACCCTTTGCAGGCGAAAAAGGCTTTGGTGCAATCGGTAAGTGCAAATACATAGAAGAAGGAGCCGCAGTGGGGATACCCCCGTTACGGCTCCTTTTTCGCTGCTTTCTGTGGCGTTACCATGCGTATTTATTGATATCCTCAAGCGTAATACCGGGGTGCAGTGCAATGTTGATGCTGTTGGCAATGATGTTTGCCAGACGATCCACAACGGCATCCACCTCCTTCGGTGTCACGAACAGATTGCCTGTATATGGCCCAAGGATTTCGGCAATCATCTGATATTTTTCCTCCTGCTCCAAATCGGCAAGCGTCTCGTAAAACGCCGTTCCCTTTTCTGTCTGCCGAATCATTTCCTCCAGAATACAGTCCATTGTGTCATTTACAAGCGTTGCGGCATCCACCACAGTCGGTACGCCAATCGCAATCACGGGAATCCCCAGATGTGCCTCATCCAGCAGCATCCGCCGATTGCCGACCCCTGCGCCCGGCGCAACGCCGGTATCGCTCATCTGAATGGCGGCGTTAATGCGGTTGGAACGGCGTGCGGCAAGGGCATCAATCGCAATCAGCAGGGAGGGGTGCAGCTTATCCACAATCCCCTTTACGATTTCTCCTGTTTCTATCCCCGTAATCCCCATTACCCCCGGACTAACGGCGGCAACAGGGCGTACAGCCTTCTCGATTTCCACAGGAAGTGTGCCGCTGAGGTGGCGCGTCACCAGAATTTTGGAAATTACCTTCGGGCCGAGTGCATCGGGTGTGATGTTCCAATTACCAAGCCCGATTACCAGAATGCAATCCTCCCTTTTCGGCTTTGCCAGAGAGCGAATCTGCTCTGCCAGAAGCCCAATCAGCTTTTCGTGACAATCTGCATCATTTTCCTTTAGCTTTTCCGATTCCAGTGTAATATAATGCCCCATCGGCTTGCCCATACGCTCGCTTCCCGCAGGAGAGAGGATGTGTACATGTGTAAGGGAATAGTCTGCCTGCTCATCCGTTTCCACCGCTACGCCTTCAAGGGTATCTGTGGTGTCCTTCTGCGCAAGCTCCCGTGCCTCAATGGCAAGGTCTGTGCGGACAGAAAACGTCTGCGGCGCTTTTTTTTCGTCTTTTTCGTTCATGCTTTCACTGCCTTTCTGTATTTTCCTAGGGTTTTTCATTATTTTTTTCGTAGTTTTGAAAAGTATTCATTGACTTATTTCGCTCCATAAGGTAAAATATATCCGTTAAGTTAACCATGGGGTACTCGAGAGAGTGGGAAAAAAGCCCCAAGCCGTGTCGGAGGGAGCATGCCCTCAAGGTGGTTAATAGTAAGAGGAAAGAGCGATATTCCCCAAAATATCGACAGAGAAAACCACATTAAAGAAATTAGGAGGAAATAACATTGGCTAATATCAAATCTGCTAAGAAAAGAATCAAAGTGATTAACAAAAAAACACTGAGAAACAAAATGATTAAATCTCAGGTGAAAACAGCTATGAAGAAAGTAATCGTTGCTGTAAATGCAGGCGATAAGGAAACAGCAGCAGTTGCTCTGAAAAACGCAGTATCTGCAATCGACAGAGCATACATCAAAGGCATCTACCACAAAAATGCAGTAGCAAGAAAGAAATCTTCTCTGACAAGACTGGTAAACAGCCTGTAATTTTTTCAACAGATCTGAAGGGATATTCCAAACGGAATATCCTTTTTTTCTGTCCCAAAACAGCCTGACTTCGCAGGGGAGAAATTCTTGCTTTCCGTCAGAAAAGGGCATATAATGAAGAACAAGTGACATTTTGAGAAAAATTTTGAGAAAAAGAGAGAGAATTTGATTTTTCGGAGAGATGAAGGAGGAATTATTGATGCTGAAGGAAAAGGCAGGACAGTATTATTTTGTGCAGGATAAAAGCTGCGCAGAGGCCATTCTGCTTGCGGCAAATGAAGCATATCATCTTGGCATGACAGAAGAAGCAACGAAGCTGTTTGCAGGCTTCCGCACCGGCATGGGTATGGGCGGCACCTGTGGTGCGCTTTCCGGTGCCATCGGTGTCTTGAGCAGCAAATACGGCACGAGAGAGGATTTAAAGACAATCTGCGCGGATTTTGTTGCCGCATTTGAACAAAAGCTGGCGCTCGGCACAACGGAATGTGCCCCTCTTGCGGCGAAGTATAAAACAGAGGGCAAACGCTGTCGGGATGCGGTGGAGCTGACCGCAGAGGCACTGGAGGAATTTATTGATAAGCTGGAGGGCAAGGCTCCTGCGGAGGGCTGTACCCTGCGCCCCGAGGATATCAAGCGCGTAAAGGGCATGGGCTTTTTGCAGCATAAGGGCACGAATCTGTTCAACGCCCGCGTCATCACCAGAAACGGACGCATTACCACAGAGGAAGCAAGTGTCATTGCGGAAGCGGCAAGGCTTTATGGTGATGGACACATGATGATGACCACCCGTCTGACGATTGAGGTTTCGGGGATTGCTTATCATGATATTGATGCCTTCTGCGCGCATCTGGCAAAGGCAGGGCTTTCCGTCGGCGGCACGGGCAGCAAGGTGCGTCCTGTGGTTTCCTGCAAGGCAACCACCTGTCAGTATGGTCTGTATGATGCCTATGCGCTGAGCGATGAAATCCATACACGCTTCTATCAGGGCTATCGTGGGGTATCCCTGCCGCATAAATTCAAGATCGCAACAGGCGGCTGTCCCAATAACTGCGTAAAGCCGACCTTGAACGATTTGGGTATCGTGGGCGCAAGAGTGCCGCAGTATCATATCGAGGATTGCCGTTCCTGCAAAAAATGCCAGTTGGAGGAGGATTGTCCTATCCATGCGGCGAAGAAAAACGCAGATGGCAAGCTGGAAATTGATGCAGAGCTTTGCAACCACTGCGGTCGCTGTATCGGCAAATGTCCCTTCCATTGCAATGATGAGGGCGTGGATGGCTATAAGGTCTATGTCGGCGGACGCTGGGGCAAAAAGATTGCCCATGGGCAGATGCTTCATAAAATCTTTATGGATCAGAATGAGGTTCTGGATACCGTGGAAAAGGCAATTCTGCTGTTCCGTTCCGCAGGGGAAAGCGGCGAACGCTTTGCGGATACCATCAATCGTATTGGCTTTGCGAACGCGGAAAAAATCCTTCTGAGTGATGAATTGCTGCAGAAAAAGGCAGAGATTCTGGGATTGGATGTTGTCGGCGGCGCAACCTGCTAAAAAAGAGTATTCAGAAAGAAATTACTTGGAAATAAGACTGCTTTGAGGGAGACTTCGGAGCAGTTTTTTATTTTATACAAAGCAGATAGGAATTTTATCGTCATTTACTTCTTTTTATGGTAAAATAGGAAAAAAAGAAAGGTTCGATCCGAAGGGAGGATTCCTGCGTGAATTTTGTAGATAGCATCATCAAAAAAAGAGACGGCGGCAAGCTGACAAAAGAAGAAATTGCCTTTTTTGTGAAGGGCGTGACGGATGGCACTCTGCCCGATTATCAGATTTCCGCCTTGCTGATGGCAATTTTTCTGAAGGGCATGGATACGGAGGAAACGGCACAGCTGACCATGGAAATGGCACATTCGGGCGGTATGTTTGACCTCTCCGCTCTGGCAGGCTGTAAGGTGGATAAGCACAGCACAGGCGGTGTTGCGGATACCACAACGCTGATTCTTGCGCCCTTGGTTGCATCTGTGGGTGTGCCTGTGGTAAAAATGAGCGGTCGGGGGCTTGGCTTTTCCGGCGGCACGATTGATAAGCTGGAATCCATCCCCGGCTTTCGGGTGGATGTGACAGAGGAGGAAGCACTGCGCTTTGCGAAGGAAAGCGGCATTGTGCTGATGAGCCAGACGGATAATCTTACGCCTGCGGATAAAAAGCTTTACGCTCTCCGCGATGTCACAGGAACGGTGGATAGCATCCCTCTGATTGCGGCAAGCATTATGTCGAAAAAAATTGCCGCAGGCGCGGATGCAATCGTACTGGATGTGAAATGCGGCAGTGGTGCCTTTATGAAAAATGCGGCGGATGCGGAAAGGCTTGCAGGCATTATGGCAGATATGGGCAGGCATGTCGGCAGAAGGGTAACGGCGGTTATCAGCAGTATGGCACAGCCCTTGGGCATGTATATCGGCAACAGCCTTGAGGTAATGGAAGCCATCGAGGTGCTGAAGGGCAATGTCGGCGGCGATTTGCTTGAGGTTTCTCTGACGCTTGGCGCGAATATGCTCCTTCTGGCGGAGCGCGTGCAGAGTGAGGAGGAGGGCAAGGCACTTCTGCTCGAAAATATCAGAAATGGCAAGGGGCTTGCAAAATTTAAGGAGCTGCTGACACAGCAGGGCGGCGATATCCGCGTCATTGCGGATTATAGTCTGCTCCCTCTGGCAGAGGAAAAATGGGAAGTAAAAGCAACGAAATCGGGGTATCTTACCCGTATGGATACAGCCATGATTGGCAGAGCCTCGCAGGAAACCGGCGCAGGGCGGATGTTCAAGGGACAGACGCTGGATTTTGGCGCAGGTATTGTCATGAAAAAACGCACAGGTGATGTAATTGCAACAGGTGAAACCTTGGCGGTGGTATATAGTAAGAGCAGAGAAAAATGTCAGAGTGCGGCGGATTTCCTGCAAAAGGCCATCACAATCGAGGCTGCACCGCTGACAGAGCAGACACCTTTGATTTTGAAAACCATCAGACAGGAGGGTTAAGCATGAAAAGAGCGATTATTATTGTACTGGATAGCGTTGGCATTGGCGAACTGCCCGATGCGGCGGATTTTGGGGATGTTGGCAGTAACACCCTGGTCAATATCAAGAAGGTGCGTCCGCAGACGAGCCTGCCAAACCTCTGCGCCTTAGGTCTTGGGGATATCCAAGGCAAGGATATCTCGCTTCTTGGCGAGGTTGCCGCACCGAAGGGCTGCTACGGCAAAATGGCAGAACGCTCCATCGGCAAGGATACCACAACAGGGCATTGGGAAATGGCAGGCATTATCACCAAAAGACCCTTCCCGACCTTTACAGAAACAGGCTTCCCCAAGGAGGTCATGGATGCCTTTGAAGCGGCAATCGGCACAAAAACACTCGGCAACTATGCCGAATCCGGTACGGTCATTATTCAGGATTTGGGCGTGGAGCACATGAAAACAGGCTACCCCATCGTCTATACCTCTGCGGACAGCGTGTTCCAGATTGCGGCACATGAGGATGTCATTCCTGTCCAAAAGCTGTATGAAATGTGCGAAAAGGCAAGAAAAATCCTGACAGGGAAGTATGGCGTTGGGCGTGTCATTGCGCGTCCCTTCGTCGGCAATGCAAAGGATGGCTTCACCCGCACCAAAAACAGAAGGGACTTCTCTCTGGAGCCGACAGGCCCGACCATTCTCGACCTCACAAAGGCGAAGGGCATGGAGGTTGTGGCTGTCGGAAAAATCGAGGATATCTTCGAGCATCGCGGCATGACCCGTACCGACCATACCACCAATAACCACGACGGCATTGAAAAGACCATTCAGTTTCTCAAGGATGATTTCGAAGGACTGCTGTTCACCAATCTGGTGGATACCGATATGATTTACGGGCACAGAAACGATGTGGAGGGCTACGCGGGCGCACTGGAATATTTCGACAGCAGGCTGCCCGAAATTCTGGCGCAGATGAAGGAGGAGGATGTGCTTTTTATCACGGCAGACCATGGCTGCGATCCGACCACACCCAGCACCGACCATTCCAGAGAATACGTCCCCATTCTGGCTTACGGCAAGCCGATTCGGGAGGGCGTTGACCTTGGTGTCAGAAAGACCTTCGCAGATCTGGGGCAGACTATTTCCGATTATCTGGGTCTGGATGCTCATTTTGAGGCAGAAAGCTTCTGGAAGGAAATCGCGAAATAAAACGGGAACGCCTGCTCTTTTATGGGGCAGTCTTTCCTGCTTCATATACAAAGGAGAAGTTCTATGAAAAATATAGAGGAAATCACAATCAGACCCGTAACCGAGGCAGATGCAGAGAAACTGCTTGCCATTTATGCCCCCTATGTAACCGATACCTTCATCACCTATGAATATACCGTTCCGACCGTAGAGGAATTTCGGGAACGCATCCGCAATACCCTGCAGGCATATCCCTATTTTGCGGCAGTGGAAAACGGCAGAATTATCGGCTATGCTTATGCCTCCGCATTTCATCCCAGAAGGGCGTATCTCTGGTCTGCGGAAGCAACGGTTTATCTGGAACGCGGGGTGCGTGGGCGCGGTGTCGGCAGGCTGCTGTATGAAAGGCTGGAGGAAGCGCTGAAGCAGCAGAATGTGCAGAATGTCAATGCCTGCATTGCTTATCCGAATCCGCAGAGCATTGCCTTCCATGAAAAAATGGGCTATCGTGCGGTTGGGAAATTCACTGACTGCGCCTATAAGCTGGAGCAGTGGCTCGGCATGATCTGGATGGAAAAAATGCTGGGCGCGCACGAAAATCCCCCGAAGGAATTTATTCCCTACCCCGAAATTCTGAAAGAAAACGGGAACAAAGCTGAGAAATTTTCGTCAGAAGGGATAGACCTGTGAAATCGTGGGATTTGTTGCAAGAAAGCGGGTTTTGTAGTATACTGAACAGATAACTGTGGGTGTCATTGTGAATGAAGGAGAACATTTATGGAAGAAACAACAATCGTGATTATGTTGAAGGATGAAGAAACCGGCTTTCTGGATCAGGAGCTCGGCTCCTATTCCGTTCCCGAAAGGGCAGAGTTGATCTGGAGTATTTATGTCAAGAGCAACGAGGTTGTGCTTCGCTTAAGCTGCGACAGAGAGCTTGAGGATTGGGAATACGAAGCGGTTTTTGATTATTACGATACAGAACCTGTAGGCGCTCTGGTGGATACCATCATAGAGGAGGAGGGTCATTGCGACCCTGTCTGGATTGTCGGGTTCCCCTTTATTGATGATCAGGATGCCATGGAAGGAAAGCTTGCAAAAATCCTGCAGGCACACGAAAAAGAGCTCTGTTCTGTTTTTGATGCAATCAAGGATAAAGAGGATGATTACCGTGAGGAATAAAGGTATCTTTTGCCTGCTTCTGGCTTTTTGCGTGTTCCTGATGAGCAGCTGCAACCTGAGCAGTCCCCTTCCCCCCGATGCAGATGCTGCGGATGGAAAGGGCGGCACAACGGAGATTATCGTGCCGGGTGGAAAAACGGATAAAGCCGATGAAAAGCAGGCGGCTGAAAAGGCCAAGAATGATGAAAAAAAGAACGAAAAGTCGGACAGCAAGAAAGGCACGCAGAATAAGCCCTTTTGGCAGGCATCCAAGGTGTATGACACTCTGACGGCGGTTGCCGCGGCGGCACAGCAGGATTATAAGGTCAACGGCGCGAAACGCGGCTGGATGAGCAAAAACGGCAAGCTTTACGGCTATTATGATGGCTGCTACATAACCTCGGACATGCTGGTGAAGGAGGGCTATCTGGAAAGCGGTCTGGATACGGATGGATTTGAGCTCTTGCTGATTGATGGGGAGGATTTGGCGGCGTATAATGGCGCAAGCGTTTCCTCGGGCAATATGAATTTCGGCGTATTTGCGGCAGTGAAGCAGAATGGGAAATATCTGCTGGCCTCTCCGAGCGGCAAGGCGGGGCAGATTGTCCAGTCTGATTATCAGTCGCTTCTGGCAAAATATAACCAGAGCCATGGCAATATCGGGCGGCTGTCCTCCGCAACGGCGGAATATGGGCGGATTCTGAATTATATCTGCCTGTATGAAGGGCGCTTCGCGGATTATTATGTGCGTGAAATCCGAAAGGATAATAAATATGCCGTTGTGGTATTTTCCACCACAGGCAATACGGCAAATATCAAGGAATATGTTTTGAAGAATGATAATGGCTTTTGGGAGGTTGTCTATCCCAATGTGCAGATGGATGCTTATCCCATTACTGCCATCAATCGGCTGATTCCCGATTTTAATGTGGAAGTTCTGCCGAAATATAACCTTGCGGCATGGCGCGGTCTGGTGAAGGCGGAGCAGGGCGGCGCAGTGGCGGCAATGTTCGGGAAGTATTATATTACCAGCAAAACGCAGATTCAGTATCAGTGTGCAACGGCGAACTGTGCGTATTTCCGCCTGACAGACGGCTCTCGCTATGTTGCCTATTCCAACGGAGATTACTGGACGGCGGCACCCGTTTCCTCTGATATTGCGGCAAGGAATTATTTCATGGAACGCACCGGCGGCGATTACAGCTTTATTATTCTGGATGATTAAAAGAGGGTGGTTTTATGACAAAGACCAATGTGATGCGTCTTCTGGAGGCGGCAGGGATTGCCTACCGCACTGCGGAGTATGAATATGATGAAGCGAACCTTTCGGGACTGCATGCGGCGGAGCAGGTTGGCATGGATGCGGAGCAGGTGTTTAAAACACTGGTAACCAGAGGGGATAAAACAGGGATTCTGGTATTCTGTATCCCTGTGGATATGGAACTGGATTTGAAAAAGGCGGCATCTGTTTCCAAAAATAAGAAGGTGGAAATGACGCACATGAAGGAGCTGCTGGGGCTGACGGGCTATATCCGCGGCGGCTGCTCCCCAATCGGGATGAAGAAAAAATACCCCACCTTTATTGATGAAACCTGTATCCTCTTTGATGAAATCGCGGTCAGCGCAGGGGTGCGCGGCGAACAGGTGATTCTGAATCCGCAGGATCTGGTGCAGTATATCGAAGCGACAGAGGCAGACATCACAAAGCCGATGGAATAAAACAAAAAAAGAAAAATAAAAAAATAAGAAGAAATAAGAAAACAGCGACTTCTGAGAAACCGGAAATCGCTGTTTTTTGCTATTGCTTTTCTGTTATTTTGTAATTTTAATGCTCTCGCTGGGAGCGCTTTCCTGCCCATCAATCACTGTGGTCACACGCAGATAGCAGGTACCGTTGACAGAGATGCCGAAGCACTGTGGATATCCCCAGTACCATTTTTCGCTGCTGTTATTGCTGATGCGCGTGTATGGCCCATCCGGAGTGAGGGACTTGTATACATAATAATGGTCTGCGCCGTAAACGGGAGCCCATGAAACGTATGCGTAGCCGTCCTGCGCCAGCCTTGCACGCAGATTCTGCGGTGCGGAGGGGGTATAGGTGTAGCCCTGCATTGCGCTGAGCGGCAGAGAAAGCTTCTGCGGCACCTGCAATACCTGTGCGATGGGGATAGAGAAATAATGCGAGTCCCCAAAGAAGGAGGTCATGCCGATGACCTCACCGGTGCTGTTGAATAAAGCACCGCCGCTGCTGCCGGGGGCAATGACGGCGGAGGTGGAAATCACATCCGTATCATAGCCGTTGATTGTGCCTGTGCTGACAGTGTTGCGCGCGCCGCCGGGAGAGCCGATGGACGTAACCGCATCCCCAACCTTGTAGGAAAAGGCAGGCGTTGCGGCAGAAAGGTCTGTTTTTTCGATTCTCAGAAGGGCAATGTCGGCGGAAGTATCAAGTCCGACTACGGTTGTCGTGCCTTGATAAATCGTGCCGTCCGCAAACACAAACTGCGCGGTTGCCGCACCCTTAATTACATGGTAATTCGTGGCAATCAGACCATCTGCGGAAAGCACAATGCCACTGCCCTGCATTTTATTCGTCTGGATATAAACAACGGAATCATTGTTTTCTGTCTTTTCCGGTGCCATATATTCCGCGGAATGGATGGAAACCGAGGAGGTGCTCTGGTTCCATGTGACCTCTGCGCCGCTGTATTCGGCTAAGAAGCGAAGCGGTACGAAGGTGCGCCCGTTCCTGATTTTTGCCGGAGCATCAATAGAAACCGCTTTGCCGTTGACGGTGGCTGTTTTTTCGTCAGGATGCAGGGAAATCTGTATTTCGTCCTTTTCTGCGAGGACGGTTTTGCTTTCCTCCTGCCATGCAACAGAATACCCCAGAGATTCCAGAATGCCGCGCATGGGTACTAATACGCGGTCGTTTTCGATAAAGGGAGCTTCAGCAAAAGAAACAGCCTTATCATCCAGAAAAATGCGAATGGATGCCGCTGCCGCTGTCTGCATGGAGCATAAAAAGAGAAACAGAAAGAGGAAACTTCCTCTTACCAATCGTTTCATGGTGGTTCACTTCCTTTCTAGCGTAAAGTATATCACAGAACAGGGCTTTGCGGACAAAATTTAGAAAAATTTAAGAAATGTGCGCGCATGGCAGGAGGATTTGATTTTTTCCTGTATTTATAGTATCCTCTTAGGACGGAGGTGAGGATAATGTTTGAACGAATTACGGAGAAAACCTTTGATGAAATTTTTCCATTACTGGAAAGCGCGTTCCCTGTGACGGAATTACGCGTGAAGGAGGACCAGCGCGCACTGCTCGGGGAGCCGTGCTATCGGCTTTACGGCGTGCGCAGAGAAGGCGTGTTTGCGGCAACCTTTGCGACATGGGAAATCGAGGATTTTTTATATATTGAGCATTTTGCGGTAAAAGAGGAATACCGCAACGGCGGCTACGGCGGCATGCTTCTGGATGCCCTTCTGGCGGAGAAAAAACGCCCGATGGTGCTTGAGGTGGAGCTGCCGGAGGATGCGCTGACAAGGCGGCGGATTGGCTTTTATGAGCGGCATGGACTTGTGTTCAACAGCTATCCCTATTTGCAGCCGCCCATGCGAAAGGGGCAGGGAGTCCTGCCGCTGCGGCTGATGACGAAGCCTGCCGCCATCGATGCAAAAACCTATCAGCGGTATAAGAAACGGATACACAGCATCGTATATAAATATGAGGGTGATTTGTAATGGGCTATTGCTTTGGAATCGATATCGGCGGCACGACGGTGAAAATCGGGCTTGCGGCAGAGGATGGAACACTTCTGGAAGGGTGGGAAATTCCTACCCGAAGGGAGCCGACACCGGAGGGTCTTCTGTTGGACATCAGGGTGTCCATACTGGACAGATTGGACAGGGGACTGGACGGGGAAAAAAAGCAAAAAATCCGCAGAGCGGACATCCTCGGCATCGGCATGGCTGCCCCCGGTGCGGTGACGGCGGATGGCATCCTGCATGGCGCGGTCAATATCGGCTGGGGAGATGTGGCACTTGCGAAAGAGGCAGAGCGCATCATCGGCATTTCACCCGTCTGCGTTGGGAATGATGCCCGTCTGGCGGCATTGGGCGAAGCAGCCTACGGAGCAGGTGTCGGGGCGAGGAGCATGCTCATGGTGACGCTTGGCACGGGAGTTGGCGGCGGCGTGGTGCTGAACGGGAAGGTTCTCATGGGGGAGAGCGGTGTGGCAGGCGAAATCGGGCACATGACGGTGAATCCCTTTGAGACGGTGCGCTGCAACTGCGGCAAAACGGGCTGTCTGGAGCAATATGCCTCTGCGACGGGAATGGTGCGCGTGGCGAAGCAGGTTCTTGCTAAGCGGAGAGAGGATTCCCTGCTGCGGCAGAAGGAGGTAACGGCAAAGACCCTCTGGGATGCGGCGAGGGCAGGCGATGCGCTTGCCAATGAGATTACGGATGTGGTTTCGGCGTATCTGGGGATGGCGCTTGCCAATGCGATGTATCTTGTGGATACGGAGAAAATCGTATTTGGCGGCGGCGTTTCTAAGGCAGGGGAGCTGCTTCTGCAAAAAGTCGAAAAAGCCTACAGGAGCAGGGTTTTTGCGCACAGCAGAGAAAAGGAGTTCCTTTTGGCAAAGCTGGGCAATGCCGCAGGGATGCGCGGTGCGGCGGCATTGTTGCTACAGAAAATCAAATAGAAGCATGTAAATAGTGGACAAAAACGGTGTTAAGTTTTTGTGAAAATATGCTGAAAAAGAAAAATGACAAAAATTCCGCGCAAAAAAGAAGGAAAACACGGAGTTTTGGAGAATTTACAATATAACAGGAAACATCCGAAGCGGATATCCTGTCAAATTATGAATGATTCAAAGGCATACCACCGGAAAACTATTTAAAGGGGGAGATTGCAATGGTTAAAATTCTTGCAGGCGAAAAAGGTGAAGGCAAAACAAAAAGAATGATCGACATGGCAAATGCAGCCGGCAAAGAGGCAAAGGGCAATATTGTCTTTGTTGATGACGACAACAGCCACATGTACGATTTGCATTATAGTGTGCGTTTCGTAGAAACACCGAAGTTCATTATGGAAGATCCACAGGTATTCAGAGGCTTTGTGTGTGGTATCCTTTCTCAGAACAGTGATATTGAAACCATTTACATTGATGGGTTGAACCATATTATGGACAGAATCAGCGACGCAGATTTCACAGCCTTCATTCAGGAATTGGATAAGACTTCCAAGGAAGCGGAAATGGATATGGTTATGATTATCAGCCGCAAAACAGATGCACTTCCTGCAGAGGTACAGCAGTATCTGATTTAATCTTTTAAAATTGAAACATTCATGAACCGAAAAGGGACTCTTTTTAGAGTCCTTTTTTATTGCAAAGGAATATTGTTTGTAAGAAAAAACAGTTGTAGGACAAAAAGGATAAAATTCGCTTAAATTTTTGTATAATTTGAAGAACAGAACAGTATTTCGCTTTACTTTTTGGCTTTCTTTGTGCTAAAATACAAGCTATAGAACGTATTTTGTATGCAAAAATGGAAAAATAGAACAATTCTTTGTTTATTTTTTTTAACGAAATCATGGAGAGAAACCAGAAAGGGAGAACAGACATGAACAAATTTCAGGAAATGTACCGTGCAAAACTGAAAACAGCGGAAGAGGTTGCAATGTATGTAAAATCCGGTGATATCTGTGCCTGTCCTACAGGCTTGGAGGAGCCCGAAACCATCTGTGCGGCTGTCGGCGAAAGAGCAAGACGCGGCGAAATCACAGGAGTACAGCACCATGCGATTCTGTCCGTAAAGGGCAATGCGTTTATGGACCCTGCACTCAAGGGTAAATATGATTATGTATCCTGGTTTACAGGCGGCGCAGGCAGAAAGGGAATTCAGCAGGGCTACTATACCTATGTACCGAATAACTACAGCACAGCACCCGGCTACTGGAGAGACTGCATGCCCAGACTGGATGTATTCTATGCTGAGGTTTCCCCGATGGACAAGCATGGCTATTTCTCCTGCGGCATGGCCGGGGCAGAGGTGGTTGCGCTGAGAGATAAGGCAACGATCATCCTGCTGGAGGTCAATGAAAAAATGCCCCGTGTTATGGGGAATAACCTGATTCACATTTCTCAGGTAACGGCTCTGTGCGAATCCTGCCATGAGCTGCTGGAGCTGCCCGAAACCGTACTGACAGAAACAGATAAGAAAATCGGTCAGATGATTGCGGACGAGGTTCCCAACGGCGCAACCCTGCAGCTGGGGATTGGCGGCGTTCCCAATGCGGTTGGCGTTCTGCTGCGCGATAAGAAGGATCTGGGTCTGCATACCGAAATGTTTACAGACAGCATGGTTGACCTGCTTGAATGCGGCGCAGTTACCAATATGAAAAAGCCCATCAATGTCGGCAAAACGATTGCCACACTGGCTTGGGGCACAAAGAAAATGTACGAATACATGGATGATAACCCTGCATTTGAAATGCACCCCGTTGATTATACAAACAACCCCTATGTCATCGGTCAGCATGACAACTTCATTTCCGTGAATGCCTGTGTAGAGATTGACCTGTTTGGTCAGGTTTGTGCGGAATCTCTGGGCACACTGCATTACAGCGGTTCCGGCGGTCAGGTGGACTTCGTGCGCGGTGCGAACCTTTCCAAGGGCGGCAAGGGCTTTATCGCGATGACTTCTACCGCGAAAAACGGTACGGTTTCCAAGGTAAAACCCGTGCTGACACCCGGCTCCATTGTGACAACCTCTAAGAATGAAGTGGACTTCCTGGTAACGGAAAACAATATTGTTCGTCTGAAGGGCAGAACCGCAAGCGAAAGAGCGAAAATGATTATCTCTCTGGCGGCACCCGAATTCAGAGATGAGCTGCTGTTTGAAGCAAAGAAAATGAATCTGATTGTATAAGTGGTAGTAACACAAAAGCCCGACCGAAAGGTCGGGCTTTTGTGTTGCGTTTCGGATAGATTTATGGTATGTTGAAACAAAACCATGGAAAAAGGAGGTAGGAGCGGTGAGAAAAAGCTGGGACGAATATTTCATGGAAATTGCTGAGATTGTAAAAACGCGCTCGACCTGCCTGCGCAGACAGGTGGGGGCGGTGATTGTAAAGGATAACCGTATCATTACGACAGGCTACAACGGTGCGCCATCGGGGCTGCGCCACTGCACGGACATCGGCGGCTGTGAACGGGAGCGGCTGCATATTCCCTCGGGACAGCGGCATGAGCTTTGCCGCGCACTGCATGCGGAGCAGAACGCCATCATTCAGGCGGCGAAGGTGGGTGTGAGTACGGAGGGGGCGACGATTTATATTACTTTGCAGCCCTGTGTCATCTGTGCGAAAATGTTGGTTAACGCAGGCATTACGCGTATTGTGCACAGGGGCGAATACCCCGACCCTCTTTCGCAGTCCATTCTGGCAGAGGCAGGGATTGAGGTTATGGCAATGGACTGATTTTTCGGGATTTTTCCCATTTGCATCAGAAAAAATTTTTGTGGTATACTTATATCAGAAAAGCTTATGAATATGGAGGATGCAGGAGGGAGAACGATGTTTCGGAAGGGTGAATATGTCATTTATGGAAATAACGGTATTTGCTGCATCGAGGAGATTGGTGTGCCGCGCGATACGCCGCTGGGAGACAGCGGGAAGGAATATTACACGCTTGCGCCGGTATTTTCCAGTGGGAAAATTTATGCGCCTTTGGATACGAAGGTATTCATGCGCCCGATTCTGACAAAGGCGGAAGCGGAGAAGCTGATTTTGCAGATTCCCGAAATTCGGGCAGAGGAGGTCATTGGGCAGGATGTGCGCGCCCTTGGCGAGAAATACAAGGGCTGTCTGGATACGCACCGATGCGAGGATTTGGTCAGGCTGATTAAAACCGTTTACCGCAAGGAGAAAAGACTGGAGGAAAACGGCAAAAAGCTGGCAAAGACTGAACGGGAATACAGCAAGCTGGCGAAGGAACTGCTTCACAGAGAATTTTCTATGGCACTGGAGGTTCCTTATGATGAGGTGGAGAATTATATTACGGAAAAAGTGGCGGCATTGCAAAAGTAAGATGAGGAATAACCCTGAATCGAGTGGATTCGGGGTTTTTTGTTTGGCTTGCGCTTTCTTTCCGCTTTGGGTATAATGAAGCTAAAAGAGAAACGAATGTTCTCTTGTATTCTGAAGAAATTTGGTGAGAATATGATTTCCTATATCAAAGGCACATTGGAGCGGCGCGGCGAGAATGACATTATTGTGGAGGCAGGCGGTATCGGCTACCGTATTTTTGTATCCCCTGCCACATTGGCGAAGCTGCCGCAGACGGGCGAAGCGGTGCAGATTTTTACATATTTCAGCGTGAAGGAGGATGGTATGAGCCTGTATGGCTTTGCGGCGAGAGAGGAGCAGGAGATGTTTGAAAAGCTGCTGCTGGTAAACGGCGTAGGCCCGAAGGGGGCATTAGGCTTTCTTTCGGTGCTGAACCCCTCCGAAATTGTGATGGCAATTTTATCGGATGATGTGAAAACGCTTTCCAAGGCACCGGGGGTCGGCAGAAAAACGGCACAGCGCGTGATTTTGGATTTGAAGGATAAATTCAAAACAGAGGATGCGGTTTCCTCCCTCGAGGGGGCGGCAGGCATTGCGGAAAGCGTTGGCGGCGGTAATGCGAAATTTGAAGCGATTGATGCTATGACGGCGTTGGGCTACAGCCGCAGTGAGGCGGCACAGGCGGTCAATGCGGTTGCGGCAGAGGGCATGACAACAGAGGATATTTTGAAGGCGGCGCTCAAGCGCATGATTACCTTCTGAGGATAGAGGACAGGTGTTTTAGTTGGAAAACAGACGAATTTTGACGACAGGCTTACGGGAGGAAGACCGCGAGCTGGAGCCAAAGCTGCGCCCTGCCACGCTGGAAAGCTACATCGGGCAGGAAAGCGTAAAGGAGAATATGCGCGTATTCATACAGGCGGCAAAGCAGAGGAAAGAGGCTCTTGACCATGTGCTTTTATATGGCCCGCCGGGGTTAGGGAAAACTACGCTCTCGAACATCATTGCAAACGAGATGGACGTGAATATCAAGACGACCTCCGGCCCTGCGATTGAACGCCCGGGGGATATGGCGGCGGTGCTGAACAGCTTAAATGAGGGGGACATTCTCTTTATTGATGAAATTCATCGGCTGAACCGCATGATTGAGGAGATTCTTTATCCTGCGATGGAGGATTTTGTGATTGATATTATGATTGGCAAGGGACCGGGGGCGCGCTCTGTGCGGCTGGATTTGCCAAGGTTTACGCTGATTGGCGCAACGACTAGAATCGGGCTGCTGACTGCCCCTTTGCGCGACAGATTCGGCGTGGTGCAGCGGCTGGAGCCATACAGCGTGGAGAATCTGAAAATCATTCTGAAGCGCTCTGCTGCGGTTTTGCAGGTGGAGATGGAGGAAGGCGGTGCAGAGGAGATTGCGCGCCGCTCTCGTGGGACACCGCGACTGGCGAACCGTATGCTCAAGCGTGTGCGTGACTTTGCGCAGGTGCGCTATGATGGGGTGATTACGGAGGAAGTGGCGAGATTCGCACTGGATTTACTGGATATTGACAAGGTGGGGCTTGACCAGACGGACAGAAAAATGCTGCTGACGATGATTGAAAAATTCGGCGGAGGACCCGTTGGGCTGGATACCCTTGCGGCATCTATCAACGAGGAATCCGAGACGATAGAGGATGTTTATGAGCCGTATTTATTGCAGCTGGGGTATATTCAGCGCACCCCCAGAGGACGCGTGGTGACAAGGCTTGGCTATGCCCACTTCGGCATGACACCGCCTGAGGGCTGAAAGGAGAAAAACGCATGAAATTGAAGATAAACGAAGTGATTGAGGACGTAAGAGCTGAGCTGCTTTGCTACGAGGAGGGCGAAGCGGTGGTAGATAGCTGGGAAAAGGAATTTCGGGAATGGATTGAGAAAAACAAGGGCAAGCATAAGGATATTGTTGCCGACAAGAACGGCGTTTTTCTGAAAATCAAGGATGAGGAAGAAATTTTTGAGATTGCGGATTCCTATTTGGAGGCGATTGCGGAGGGTTCTGTTCCGAAATATTGGGAAAGATTTTGAGGGAAACACGGACTTTCTAAGATTTTTTTAAGATTCTTAAGAATTGGGTTGTGCTATTGTGTCGAAGAAGCTCCTTTGCTATACTGAAGGAAACAAAGGTCAGCTTTTGAAAGGGGGACACAGCATGAAACGTGCGGCGGATTTTCGGGCAGAGGCAAGAGCGGCGTTGAAGGGACGCTGGGGACTTGCAATCGGGATTGGCTTTCTTGCGATGGTTCTGGGCGGTGTTGTCGGTATTGGTGCGCCTGATGTAAAATTTGGTCTTGTGGACGGCAATTTCCAGATTTATTTGGATGTGCTCGGGCAGAGTCTAAATCCGGTAGAGATGATGCGCAGCATCGGCGTGGGCAGCGCTTTTGCTGTTTGGCATTATTTTTCCGTGGTCGCTGTTCTGGTTGCAATCGCGCGGATTATTATCGGATCGTTTGTTGAAGTCGGTTATGCGAGATTCAATATGGATCTGGTTGATGGTGAGGAAGGCAGGTTGGAAACGCTGTTTCGGTATTCCAAACAGTGGGGTACGATGCTTGCGGCAGAATTATTGCAGGTGGTGTATATCCTCGGTTGGATGCTGCTGTTCATCATTCCGGGTCTTATTGCGGCATATCGTTATAGCCTGACAAGCTATATTCTGGCAGAGAATCCCGAAATGGACGCGAATGATGCCATTACCCGTTCCAAGGAGCTGATGAAGGGGAATAAATGGCGGCTGTTCTGCCTGAGGTTCAGCTTTATCGGCTGGGATATTCTTTCGATTCTTACATTAGGGATTGGGGATTTGTGGCGGACACCTTATCAAAATGCGGCAGCGGCGGCGTTCTACAGAGAGCTGGTGCCCTTGGAAAAGGGCGAGGAAACAGAGGAAATGCAGGAAATACAGACAGAAGATGTTATTTCGGAAGAATAAAATAGAAAAAGGAAAGTCCTTCCCATGGGGGTAAGCCTGTGGGAGGGACTTTTTTGCATGATTATTCGGTTTCGGGGGGCTGTTTGGGGGTGATGGTTTCCCAGAAATCCGCTTTATCTATTTTCTTCAGCTTACGCCACTTGGGTGCCTCGGCGTAGCTATGGCGGCACAGGGAGCGATAGCTGCAATAGGAGCAGGGGGTGCGCTGCCCATCGCGATAGGGGGCAGGGGTGATGATGCCTGCCTTCATGGCATCGCCGAGTTCCTGCGTGCGCGTGGCAACGAAATCCAGAATGGCGGCATACTGCTCCTCGGTTGCGAGATTTGAGGCGGCGGTAGGGTCGCCTTTTTTGGTATAGCCGACAGGCACAATGGCGGAGCTGCGGCTTTCGGCAAGGCTATGGTCTAAGCCGTGGATAAGGACATCCTCCTGCAAAAGCAGTCCCGACATTCGCATTTTTTCATAGAGAATTTTTTCGATTGCCTCGGCGGAAAGCTCCTCATCAAGGGCAAGGGTGGGGTCTGTGATGCGGAAATAAAAGACACCGCCCGGCTTGAAGGATGCACCTGTTTTTTTATAATACTTGAGATACGCATCCAGATAAACGAGAAGCTGTAATTGCAGACCGTAATAAATATCCTGAAAATGGAAGGTCTTATTGCCCGATTTGTAGTCGATGATTTTGACATAGCGTGTGCCGTTGGCATCGAGCAAATCCACGCGGTCGATTTTGCCGTTAAGAATCAGACTGCCGCCATCCTGTAGGCGAATGACAATCGGGGGGAGGGCTTCATGTGCGCCGAAGCCGACCTCATAGCCTGCCGGAACGAAATCTCCCTGCTGTAAATGCTGCACCAGCGTCCATGCGGCACGAGTGGAAATGCGTTTCAGGCGGCGGATAAGATATTGATTTGCGGCAGAATCCAGAAGGATACGATTGCCCAGACGAGGGGCGGCATCCTCTACGGCGGCATGGATACGGGCGGTGGTTTCCTCCTTCGTGAGCGATGTCCAAGAGAGGCTGTCCTGCTCCAATTTGTTGGAGAACAGCTCCAGAACCTCATGGAACAGAGACCCCAAATCGGGGGTATTGAGCTGATAAAGCCGCCGTTCCTCCGCCTTCAGACCATATTCTGCGAAGAAGGAGAAGGGACAGCCTGCGAAACGCTCCAAGCGGGAAACGCTCGAAAAAATATTTTTGCCATAAAGCGCCTTTGCCGTTTTCGGGGAGAGCCGCTCGGGCGTTGCCGTTTTGCCGATACCCTGCTTCAGAAGGGAAAGGTGCTTCTGCCATTGGCTGTTTTCGTCAAAAAAGCCGTAGATATCCTGCCAGAGGGGAGAAAGCGGTGTTTCTGCCGTTGCCTTCCGCATTTCGCCGCCAAGCAGATGGAAAACGGCGGCAGGGGCGGTTTCTTCTAAATCGAAGGCGGGCATGGGCTCGATTTGCAGGTCTTCATCCAGACGCTGCAGTCGTTCAATCAGAGAGGAGGGGGACAGCTCCCGGCCCTCGGCATCATTGGCGGCATAGGTGAGCCATAGACCCTTTGAGGGTCTGGTTAAGCCGCGATAGATGAGGAATTGCTCCTCGAAGATTTTCTGCTTGCCGCCGCTTGCCAGCTCTATGCCTTGGGCGGTCAGAAGGTCACGCTCGGCTTCGGTGAAAATGCCCTGTGCCGTGGCAGGAGAGGGGAGAACCCCTTCATTGACACCAAGCACGAAAAGATATTTGATTTCGGGCAGGCGGCTGCGTTCGATATCCCCAATCAGAAGGCAATCGGCGGTCGGCGGAATGACACCCATGGAGCATTTTTCCAGACCTGCCTTGAGAATTTTTGCCATTTCTTCTAAGGTGAGTTCTTCCTTGCCGAGGATGGCATCTGCCTTTTCCAGAACATCCATGACAAGTTGCCAAATCTGGCGGTATTCCTCTGCCTTATTGAGATTGCCTGCGGCGGTGGCGGACTGTGCCCAGTCATCGAGCGTTTCGGCGGCGTGGAGCTGTTCCAGATGGGAAAGCAATGCCTGCAAAAATTCCCGAAGGGGGAAGGCCTTCTTCTGCGGAAGGGTAAGAAGGGGGGCGAAGGGCGCAAGCACCCTGTCCCGCAGGGCATTGACCGCATCTACGGCTTCTGCGCCCTCGCGTTGGATGCCATAATCCCAGGTATCCTGCCGCCACTTCCAGCCCTTGATGCCATAGGCAAGGACGTAGTTTTCCAGAATATCGATTTCCTCTGTGGAAAGCAGGCTCAAGCCAGATTTTAAATAGGAAAAAACGGCTTCATATTTAAAATCATACACCAGAATATCCAACAGAGAGGTCAGCAGGGTGACAAGGGGGTGTGCGGTGGTTTCGCGGCGCGCATCGATAAAGCAGGGGATTTCGTATTCCTCTAAAATGCCGCGCAGACTCTTTTCGTACGCCTCCATGGCGTTTGTTACAATGGCAATCTGGCGGAAGCGCAGACCCTCCTCGCGCACCAGACGGAGGATTTTCCCTGCGGCAAAGCGGATTTCCTCCTGCAGGGAAGGGCAGGCAACCACATGAACGCTTTCGGCAAGCGGTGCCTTGCGGAAAAAGCTATGGAAATATTCCTGCTCCAGATTGCGGAGGGCATCCGTTTCGGCACGGAAATTTTTTTCAAGAAGGGTCGGCGGTACGGGGGCAAGCTGTAATTCTTCTGCCAGAGCGAGCAGCTTTTTCTTCGTCAGATATGGTTCGTAAAACGGCGCAGAGGGCGGCAAAAATGCACCGTAAAAGCTGTTTTTATCCATCGGCAGGGTGACATTGACCTGTGCGGAAAGCTGCAGCAGGCGGCGGATGACGCTGTATTCCTGCGGCGTGAAGCCATAAAAGCCGTCCAGCCAGAATTCCGTATCGGCAAAGCCAAGGCTTTCATCCAGACGCTCCGCCAGAAGCCCAAGGGTTTCATCGGCGGAAATATATTCCTGCCTGAGAAAATCCAGATAGGAACGATAGATGCGGTTCAAATCAGTCAGCTTTTCTCTTGCGGCATGGGAAAGCCCTTCTGCCTGCGCGAGGGTTTCTGTATCCTCCGGAGAAATGCGGTACTGAAAAAATTCGGAGATGGTCAGACCCAGCTGGTCGATAAAGCCGGGCTGCTCCAGAACGCTGTGGAAATAGGAAATATTGTCCTTTTCCGCCAGAAGGATTTTCCGCAGTGCCATTGCCTTGCCGATATCCCCCAGAGGGAGGCGATTGCCGATTCCCTTTTTGGAGAACAACCGATGCGCCAGACGACCGAAGCTGAGCACCTCGGCGGTGAGGATAGCGTTCTGCCCGGTTGCGGCAATCAAATCCCGTTCCGCCTGTGAGGTAAACTGCTCGGGCACAATGAGAATCTGCCGTTTCGCTCCCGTATTCGATTGATGGATGATTTCCTCTATGCAGAGGTGGGTTTTGCCTGTGCCGGCTCTGCCGATGATGAAACGCAGTCCCATTTTTATCCCTTCTTTCTGATTCGTTTCTTCCTCTATGATACAAAAGGGACAGCCTTTTTTCAAGGGATGACAGCATAAAGAAGGAAAAAACGGAATATGGTAGGGATAAGAAGGACTGAGGAGGGATTTTCGTGGGGCGCACGAGGTTTATGGTAGTGAAGGCGAAGGAGTTAATCAAAACAGCGGTGTTTGCGGTACTGGGTGTGATTATTCTGGTGGGGTTGATTGCATTTTTTCTGAATATGGGGAAGCATGACGGCGCATATCGGGACGGTACCTATTACGAGGAAATGCAGCTTGGCGAAGAAACGGCGGAGATTGCGGTAACGATTGCGGAGGGGCGCATTGCGGAGGTTTCCATGGAGGAGGCAACAGAGGCGGTGGCGGTGTTTTATCCCCTGCTGGCAGAGGTGACGGAAACGGTCGGGCAGGCGGTGATTGAGAACCAATCGGCAGAGATTGCAGTGGAGAGCGAGAATCCACATTCCGCACAGGCGATTCTGGATGCGGTGGCGGCGTGTCTGGAGCAGGCGGAGAGATAAGCGCAGGTCGAAATCCTGATTTCGACTGAAAGAAGGTAGGGAGGAATACGCATGACGGAGCAGGAAAAACGCCGACGCAGGAGAGAGATGGAGCGGCGGATGCGCGCAAGGCAGAATTTTCGGGGGAGAGAAGGACAGGAGCGAAGCGGCACGCTCGCGTTTCGGACGTATGTGACGGCGGTGCTGGTGGGCGGCTGTCTGCTGATTTCTTTATTTGAGAGCAAAACCTCGGATATGGTCTGCAATAAGCTGAAGGAGACGATTGCTTACCAGATTTCGACGGAGGAAGTGCAGAAATGGAAAAGCAGAGGGGCGGCACTGCGGAAGGGCGTGGAGGAAAGTTTGCCTGTTTTTCGGGAAAAGCAGGAGAGGGATGAAAAGGTCTATCGCCCCGATACGGAAGAATCGCCCTAGTTTGCTGGTGTGGAAGGGACTTGCATGGGAACGGAAAACGGAGGACTGGCTTGCGCCCGTTTCGGGGGTGGTGACCTCGGACTGCGGCAAGCGGGAAAACCCCATTTTACATAAACAGGAGCTGCATGACGGGTTGGATATTGCCGTTCCAGAGGGGACAGAGGTGGTAGCGGTTAAAAGCGGCAGGGTGACGGAGGTGCGTACTTCTGCGACGTATGGCAAGCTGCTGCGATTTGAAACAACGGACGGGTATACGATTTTATATGCACATCTTTCAGAGATATTGGTGAAAAAGGGGGAGAAAATCAAGCAGGGACAGGTGGTGGCAAAATCAGGGAATACGGGGCTTTCCACAGGGCCGCATCTGCATTATGGGATTTATCGGGATGGGAAGCTGCTGAACCCGATGGAGTATTTGCCGGAGGGGGCAACGGAGAAGGTATAGAAATATCATCGGAGGTTGGTGAAGATGAGAAGTTCGCCAGTTTAGAACTTTCACGGCAAAACAAAGGCGTTCTTCCTTACTTTTTATGCTAAAAAGTAACAAAAACCCGGGACCCGTTTCGTAATGGGTCCCGGACCCCCACAGACGAGGAAAGGGACACAAGGTTTCCCTTTCCAAACCCTTCCCCACAGTGCCGGAAACGGCAGGGAGAAAAGCGGCGCAGGCGCGCCTGCATGTTTTAAACTGGCGAATGACTTATTTTCGCTAAGGGTATATTTAAAGAAAGAGGTGCAAAACTTGCTTTTTTCGGGTATGATGGTAGGGAGAAAGGTGAGGGATGCAGCTTGAAACGAGTTTTGATGGATATTTCCGCCGACCTAACGCGGATTGCGTTAGCGGAGGACGGCGAATTAAAGGAATTATATTATGAAAGCAAGCGGGAGGAAAGTCTTGTCGGGAATGTTTACGCGGGGCGTGTGGCAAATGTCATGCCAAATTTGCAGGCGGCGTTTGTAGACATCGGCGCGGAGAAAAACGGCTATTATTATTACGGCAATGCAAGAGCCGTTTCCGATGCGGAGAAAAACAGCGCAAGACCGAAGGTCGGGGATACGCTGTTATTGCAGGTGGAGAAGGATGCGGTTGGCACGAAGGGCGCGGTGCTGACAGGAAAGTTTTCCTTTCCGGGGAAATTTCTGGTGCTCCTGCCTGAGGAGGGCGGCGAAATCGGCATTTCCAGAAAAATTACCGATTCGGCGGAGCGTGCGCGGATTCGGGAAATTCTGACGGAGCTTCTGCCTGCGGACTGCGGCGCGATTGTCCGCACAAACGGGGAGGGCAAAAGCAGAGAGGAATTTGAAAGAGAATGGAAGCAGCTTTGGGCAAAATGCGAAAGGCTGAAAACAGGCGAATTTCTGAAGCCGCCTGCGCTGATTTCACAGGAAAACCATCCCGTCAAGCGTGCCGCAAGGGATTTTTACGGCGCGGATGTGGAGGAATATGTGGTCAATGAGGCGGAAAGCTATCGGGAATTGCTGGAAAGCGGAGACTTTAACGGCGAGGGACAGCCTGCCCTCAGACTGCATACCGATGCAATTCCGCTATTTGAGGCGTATTTTCTGGAGAGCCAGAGCGAGAAGGCGTTGGACGAGCATGTCTGGCTGAAAAGCGGCGGTTTTCTGGTGATTGAGGAAACCGAGGCTTGCGTGGTGATTGATGTGAACACAGGGAAGGCGGCAGGCAGAGGGGATTTGCAGAAAACGATTCTGAGAACGAATCTGGAGGCGGCGGAGGAAGCGGCAAAGCAGATGCGCCTTAGAAATCTTTCGGGGATTATCATCATTGATTTTATTGATATGGCAGATACGGCGGCGCAGAAGGAGGTTACACAGCGGCTGAAAAAGGCTGTGGCGAAGGATCGCATTAAGACAGTTGTGGTCGGCATGACAGAGCTGGGGCTGATGCAGGTGACGCGCAAAAAGACCAGACCCTCTCTGAAGCGGCAGATGACAACAAAATGCCGTGCCTGCGACGGCAGCGGCAGACTGCCCTCGATTGAATGGACGGTGACGAGGATGCGCAGAGAGGCGGAAAGCGTTTTTGCACATACGATTTATAATGAGCTGACGGTGCAGGCGGACAAGCGTCTGCTGGCTGCCTTTGCCGGACAGGACGGGGCATGGAAAACGGCACTGGAGGAAAAAAGCGGCGGCACGATTCTTTTAAAGGAAAGCGAAATGGGCTTTGGGCAATATGCCATGGAGAAGCGGAAGAAAAAGTAAATGTATGAAAGCGCCGCAAAGGCGTTCTCTTTGTTGCTTTTGCTCTTTGTACGCTTTACTGTGCTGAATTGTTTCTTGACACACATGTGAAAAAGTTATAAAATGAAAAAGGTGTATTTTCGCCATTACTTACAGATTATGTAAAACAATTAAAAATTGCACTTTGAAAACTGAATAAGAGGGAGGTGTTTTTCATTAATCCGATAAGTATGATTTGTGCTGTCGTAGGTTTGCTGATTGGCGTTGTCATCGGTATTGCATACCGCAAGAAGATTGCGGAGGGCAAGGTTGGCGTTGCAGAGGAAAGAGCCAACAAGATTGTCGAGGATGCAGTAAAGGATGCAGAGGCCAAGAAGAAGGAAATTCTTCTGGAGGCAAAGGAAGAGAGCATTAAGACAAAAAATGAACTGGAAAGAGAGGTTCGTGACAGAAGAAACGAGCTTCAGAAAAATGAAAGACGGCTGTTCCAAAAAGAAGAAACTCTGGACAAGAAGGTAGAGGCTCTGGAAAGAAAAGAGGAGCACATGACCAAAAAGCTGGAGGATTTGGACAGACAGAAGGAAGAAGCAAGGGAACTGAGAGAAAAACAGCTTAGAGAGCTGGAGAGAATTTCAGGACTGACCACCGAGGAAGCAAAGAATCACATTCTGGCAATGGTGGAAAATGATGTGAAGCACGAGGCAACCCTGCTCATCAAGGAAACGGAAAGCAAGGCGAAGATGGAGGCGGAAAAACGCTCCAGAGAAATTGTTGCAAATGCAATTCAGCGCTGTGCGGTTGACCATGTGGCAGAAACAACGGTTTCTGTTGTGCAGCTGCCCAATGATGAGATGAAGGGACGTATCATCGGTCGTGAGGGCAGAAACATTCGCGCCTTGGAAACACTGACAGGCATTGACCTGATTATTGACGACACGCCGGAGGCAGTCATTCTCTCCGGGTTTGATCCCATCAGGAGAGAGATTGCAAGATTGGCACTGGAAAAGCTGATTGTAGATGGGCGTGTACACCCTTCCCGCATCGAGGAAATGGTGGAAAAGGCAAGAAAAGAAGTGGAAACTACAATCCGCGAGGAAGGCGAGTCTGCAACCTTTGATACAGGTGTCAATGGGCTGCATCCCGAACTGGTAAAGCTGCTGGGGAAACTGAAATACCGCACCAGCTATGGACAGAATGTATTGAAGCACTCTATCGAGGTATCCCATCTGGCCGGACTGATGGCGGCAGAGCTGGGGGTAGATGTTGTTCTGGCAAAGCGTGCAGGCTTACTGCATGATATCGGTAAGAGTGTGGACCATGAAATGGAAGGCTCTCATGTCAGCATCGGTGTTGGTTTGCTGAAACGCTACAAGGAAAACCATACCGTTATCAATGCGGTGGAGGCACATCATGGAGATGTGGAGCCGCAGAGCATTATCGCGGTGCTGGTACAGGCGGCAGATGCCATTTCTGCGGCAAGACCCGGCGCAAGACGCGAAACCTTGGAATCCTACATTAAGAGATTGCAGAAGCTGGAGGAAATTGCGGACAGCTTCAAGGGCGTTGAAAAATCTTTCGCAATTCAGGCAGGACGTGAGCTGCGAATTATGATAGTACCCGAAGATGTGACGGACGAAGGTATGACACTTCTGGCAAGAGAAATTGCTAAGAAGATTGAAGAAGAACTGGAATACCCCGGTCAGATCAAGGTAAATCTGGTGAGAGAGACCAGAGCCGTGGAATACGCAAAATAATTTTAACACCTGAAACAGAAAGAGCCATTCGGAAACGGATGGTTCTTTTTTGGTATTTTGATGAAGGAGGAAGCAGCATGACGATTGATACCTTTTCTTTCAGATATGCCGATACGGCAGGATTTATGGAATGGTTTCGCTATAACCCGGCGCAGGGGCTCTGGATTGACAGATGTGACGGGGCAATGCAGGCGAAGCGGTGCCGGATGACGGAGGAGGAGTTGGCAGAGCTGGAGGAAGTCATCCGCGCGCATAAAATTGACGAATGGAATGATTTCTGCAAGTTGGATTTATGTATGTGCAGCGGCAACAGCTGGACGATTCATGTGACCTACAGGGAAAGCAGGGACGAATATATTCATGCGATGGGACACAGTGAAGCACCTGACGGATTTGCGGAGGGCAAGCGTGCGATAGAAGCATTTTTTGAGCGATATCTTTAAAAAGAAGGGGCTGTGGGGCAAAAATGCCCCATGGCTCTTGTATTTTACGGCAGTTTGTGGTATGTTTAAAAAAGGAATAATTGGAAATATCAGGTAATTCGCAAGGAGGGACAAAAATGTACACTGCTTTTTCCCCGGGGACAAAAAATCTATTTCTTGTGCTGTCTGCTGCCTGCTGCATTGTGGCATTTTTTTTGATGGATGCCATGCGGAAGGAACAGAAGCGCAGAAAATGGGTCTGTGGGATATTGCTGTGTATTCTGGTTGCGATAGCTGTGGCAGGGTTTCATGAGGCAAAGCAATCGGCAGGGGTGCTTTCGGTGGCAGGCTGGATATAAGGGAAAGAAAAATGGCTGTGGGAAGGGATTCCCACGGCTTTTTTATGTTGGAAAGTTTTTTCTGTTGGAAAGGGATTGTCGGGGATTCTGCAAAGGACGGCTTTTTTGTGATGTATACGTTACTTGGGAGAAAGAGGACTTATTTCTTACGAATTTCTTAATTTCATGGATGGGGAACGATTTTGCGGCGGGATTTGCTTTACGAGAGGGGGATTTTATTGTATGCTCAAAGTAGGAAAACGCGATTGCGGAGGGTTGCAAAGGAGGGGGATGGCAATGCAGAGACAGAGAAAATGGGCGATTGGCATTTTGCTGTGCATCGTGGCAGTGCTTCTTGCAATCTGGGTTGGCGTGGCAAAGGATGAGAAGGACGGAGACAGGGAGAGTCTGTATGAAAATGAGGATTACGGTCTTGGGTTTTGGATGCCGCAGGGCTATACGGAGAATCCGTTTTATATTTCCGACATGGAAACGGTTGGAAATGGGTTGATGGTCGAATTTTTTGCACCGGAGGCGGATATGCAGATTTTCTCCTTCTGGTATCTGGATAAGGCGTATTGGGAAAATGAAGTCAAGGAAAGCTATTCGGGGATGTATCGACAGGTTTATGCGGATGAGGAACGGGTGCTGCTCTGCGTTTTTGTGACGGATGTGCAGTATGATCCGGAGAATCGGGAGAAAAAGAAGGAATATGAAAAATTGCATGACTTGCAGGATGAAATGTGCGACAGCTATTATCTCTTTGATGTGCCGGAACGGGGCGAGCCTGTGGGCGAGATGCCGCAGTTTGATATTCCGGAAGGGGATGCACATATAACAGGAGCCGTTGCTGTGCATGATGACAAGGGATATGCGTTGACGAAAGAGGAATATCTCTTTCTGGAAAATGGCGGCGACGTTGAGGAGATGCTAAAGGAGAGAGGAAAATGAAATGTCCGATTTGCGGAGGAGAAATGCAGGAGGGCTTCCTTGGGAGTGTTACGGATATTGTATGGACACCGCAGCCGGGAAAAATAAAGAAGCCACGGAACACAAAGGGAGCGGAGCTGTTGGAAAGAAATGAGGAGATGCCGTTCTGGTGGATGTATTATTATGTGGATGCAAAACGATGTGAAAAATGCGGATTGATTCTGACAAGATAGAATGAAAAAAGATGTACCCCCTTTACCGATCTGCGGTGAGGGGGTTATTTTATTTTTGGGGAAGATATGCTATAATGATTTATCGAAAAAAGAAAGGAGGCAGTGCCATGCGGATTACAGCCATCACGCAGCAGAAGCGTGACCCGAGCAGATACAACATTTTTATTGACGGCGCATATGCCTTTGCACTGCCTATGCAGGATATTCTGTATTTCAAGCTGAAGGAGGGGCAGGAGGCGGCGGAGGATACGATTGCCTTTATCCGCAAAAACCTAATTTATATTAAAGCGCAGGATACGGCCTTGCGTTTCCTTGGCTACAAAATGCGGACGGTGCAGGAGATTCGCCAAAAGCTTCTGGAAAAGGAGTTTGCGGAGGATGTGATTGCACAGGTGCTTGCCTTTCTGGAAAAATACGGCTATGCGGATGACAGGGAATACTGTCGCAGATATATCAGAGAAAAGCTGCGGCTCAAGCCGAAAAGCGGCTATGCGCTCGGACTGGAGCTGCGGCAGAGGGGCGTTTCCTCCCGTATCATTGAGGAAGTGCTTGCGGAAACGGAGATTGACGAGGCGAGCGATGCCCTGCGGTGGCTGGAGAAAAAAAGCCGCGGACAATGGCCGCCCGAAAACGAAAAAAAGAAAAAACAGCTGTTTGATTTCCTGCTGCGGAAGGGGTATTCCTACGATATCATCAAGGAGGCGTTTCGGCAGATGGAGGAACGGAGGTGAAAGCAAATGGCTTTTTATATCGGAGAAATGAAGAAGGTACGGAACAGCTTTTTTGAGGCCTACAAGGACGGGGACTACAAGAAGGCGATTGTTCTGGGGAATAAGCTATTGCAGATTTATGCGGAAAACGATGACTGCGACTGTATTGAGTATGCGGTGGATATGAGCAATCTGGCGATGGTGTTTGACCGCTTGCAGCTATATCCGCAGGCGGAGAAATATTACAAGCAGGCGGCGGAGCTGAAGAAGCGCTGCGGCGGAGAGAGCCTTTCCTATGCGGACACGCTGAACAACCTTGCAATTGTATACAATCAGACGAACCGACAGACGGAGGCACTGCGTCTGCACCGGAAGGTGCTGGAGATTCGGGAGGCAAAGCTTGGCAGGGAGCATGCGGATTTTCTGCACAGTCTGTACCATATCGGGAATACATACGAGCTTTTGGGGGAATATGACAAGGCGATCGAATACCATGCGATGGCATTGAGGAACAATACCTTTTCTACACTGGAGCTGGCGGATGTGCATGGGGCACTTGCCAGAGCCTATGAGGCGAAGGGGAATTATAAAAAGGCAATCTATTATTACGAGATTTGTCTGGATCTGATTGAGAAGGCGCGCGGCTGTGATACGTTTTATTACATGATGAACGTGCTGACGCTGGCTTCTGTCTGCGAAAAGGCCGGATTATTGGATTTGGCGGTGGAATACTGCGAAAAGGCGGTGGAAATCCGCAGAAGGCTGATGAGCGAGGAGCATCTGGATTTCATCAACAGCCTGAATTCTCTGGCGGCACTGTGCTGTAAGGACGGGCAATATGACAGAGCGCTGGAGGTGCATCGGGAGGTTCTGGAGATTGTGGAGCGGATGCTGGGGAAGGAGCATATTTTTTATGCGGATGCGCTGAGCAACCTCAGTGTGGATTACGGCGGCAAGAAGGAATTTAAAAAGGCACTTGCGCTGAGCAAAAAGGCCTTGCAGCGGAAGAAGGAGCTTCTGGGCGAGGAAGATCCGCAGATTGCGGCGTGCCACATGGCGATGGGGACGCTGTATGAAAGCATGGGCAAGGCGGAGGAGGCTTTGCAGTGCTATGAGGCGGCGGAGGCACTGCGCAGTGCGATTGCGGACGGAAGGAATACAGCCTATGCGGATACGCTGACGGCAATCGGCAAGCTTTACGAAGGACAGGAGGCATACGACGAGGCGGAGCGCTTTGTCAGAAAGGCACTTGAGGTGCGGAAAAGCTGTGGCGATGAAAAAAGCGGCATGTATCTCTGGTGTTTGCATCTGCTGGCGGAAATCGAGCGGCGGCAGGAGGATTTCGATGCGGCGGTCGGACATTGCCGGCAGGCGGCGGAGATTGCGAAGGAACGCTTCGGAGCAGAGCATCCCCGTTATGCAACGGCGTTGGAAAAGCTTGGACTGATGGAGGAAGCGGCAGGCAATCTGGAGGAGGCGGAGGAGGTCTTTACCACAACGGCAGAAATTCGCAAGGAAATGCTGGATGAGGATAATCCGTTGTATCTGGGAACCTTGGAAGCACTGGCGCGTGTATTTGTGAAGCAGGAGGCATACGAAAAGGCAATCGAACTGTATCAGGAAAAGAATGATTTGAATTTTGAGGAAACACCGCAGGAGCAGATGGCGGCGGCAAATAATCTGCTTGCGATTGCAAACTGCTATCGTCTTTCGGGTGTAGAGGAAAAGGCGGCGGCGTATTTTGCGGAGGCAGAGGCAAAGCAGAAGCGGAGCGGACTGCCAATGGATGAGACCTACGAAAAGCGCAGAGGGCTTTATCTGCGGCAGAAAATGGAGCATGCCATGCCGCCCAAGCCGAAGAAGGGCGGAGATATCCGGAAGGAGCTGGAATATTACAGCGCGTTGGCGCTTTCCATTCGCAACAAGGAGGGTGAGGGGCAGAGCTTTGCCAAGGTGCTGCTGAAAACGGCTGCGCTGCATGCAAAGCTGGGAAATCAGCGGGATACGGAAACGCTGCTTGACCGTGTGCTTTCCATCGGGGCGAAGGAGGGGATATTTACGACCTCCTTCGGCAGACTCTGCGACCGCGTTGGCAGGATTTACGCCGAGGCAGGCAGCAAGAATAAAGCGGAGGCAACGCTGAGACAGGCATACCAGATTCAGACGATGACCGAAAAATGTATGACCGGACAGGGACAGGCACTTCTGCTGCGCCTGTTGCAGGAAAAAGGCGATGAAAAAGCCTATTTTGCAGTAAAAAATGCAGGAAAATTGGAATAATTCAGTTGACAGGGCGGTTTGGGTGTGGTAGTATATTGAAGTATGTTCAGCCGCGTGGAGAGGTTCGAGAAAATCGGAGAAAGGCTCCGGTTACCGTATCCAGCGAGTAAAATTGCGAGGAGGTGTCAACATGTACGCAATTATTGAAACCGGTGGTAAGCAGTATAAAGTATCCGAAGGTGATATCATCACAGTGGAAAAGCTGGCAGTAGAAGCAGGCTCCGAATACAAATTCGATAAGGTTCTGGTTCTGGCAAAGGAAGGCGATATCAAAGTAGGTGCTCCTTACGTGGAAGGTGCCGCTGTTACAGCATCCGTAATCGGTGACGGCAAGGAAAAGAAGGTTGTAGTTTACAAATACAAACCTAAAAAAGGTTTCCACAAAAAAAGAGGCCACAGACAGCCTTTCACAAAGCTGCAGATCAAATCCCTGTAATTTTCAGCTATGATTAAAGCAAGGATTTATCGCAAAAATCAAAAAATCTGCGGATTTGAGATTTCCGGTCACGCAGGTTATGCACAGGCAGGCGAGGATATCGTTTGTTCTGCGGTAACAGTGCTTTGTTTTAACACAGTCAACGCTGTGGAGAAATTCACTGACATCCCATTCAAGGCGGATGTGGATGAAAAACGCGGCGGTTATCTCAAAGTCTTGTTTCCCCTTGAGGGAATGGAGGACCATGATACACAGCTTCTTCTGAAAACGCTGGTCATGGGGCTTTCCGATATAGCATTAGAATACAAAAACTATCTCACTTTGATACATGAGGAGGTGTGAAGTATGTTCAGATTGAACCTTCAGTTCTTCGCGCACCATAAAGGCGGCGGTTCCACAAAGAACGGTCGTGATTCCAACGCGAAAAGACTTGGTGCAAAACGTGCAGACGGTCAGTATGTACTGGCTGGCAATATCTTATACACACAGAGAGGCACAAAGATCCATCCCGGCGTAAACGTTGGTAAGGGCGGTAACGATACACTGTTCGCTCTGGTTGATGGTCGTGTAAAATATGAAAGAAAGGGCAGAGACAAAAAACAGGTTTCTGTTTACCCTGTCGAAATCGCTGAATAAGATTTGCGAAGGCTTCAAATGATAATACCATTTCATTTGGAGCCTTTTTTCAATCAGAGAAAGCAGAAAGAAGACTTGACAGGTCTAACGGATGCAGAGCTGTGAAGTCTTCTTTTATAGGAAATATCAAAAGGATATTGTTGATTTTAAAGAAAAATGTTCCAACCCCGCCGCAAAGAAGGTTTGCGGCAAAGCCCCAAGGAAGGAAAGGAGAATTGGAAAATGTTTGTAGATAGAGTCAAGATTCATGTAAAGGGCGGCGACGGCGGCGACGGTAAGGTTTCCTTTTACAGAGCAAAATACATTACGCACGGCGGCCCCGATGGCGGCGACGGCGGCAAGGGCGGCAATGTGGTTTTTGTCGGCGAAAGCGGCATGAGCACACTGATGGATTTCCGCTATAAGAGAAAATTTGTGGCAACGCCCGGCGAACCCGGCGGCAAGCGCAACTGCTTCGGCAAGGACGGCGAGGATATCATCATTAAGGTGCCTGTCGGTACGGTAATTCGTGAGGCGGAAAGCGGCAAGGTAATGGCGGATATTACGACGGCAGGAGAGGAAAAAATCCTCATCCACGGCGGCAAGGGAGGCAAGGGCAATCAGCACTTTGCAACCCCCACCAGACAGGCTCCCAGATACGCAGAGCCGGGCAGAAAATCCAAGGAATATGATGTGATTCTGGAATTAAAGCTGATTGCGGACGTTGGTCTGATCGGTTTTCCGAATGTCGGGAAATCCACACTGCTTTCCATGGTAACAAACGCAAACCCCAAGATTGCAAACTACCACTTTACTACACTGGCACCCAACCTTGGTGTTGTGGAAGGACGCTTTGGGGACAAATTCGTGATGGCGGATATTCCCGGTCTGGTGGAAGGTGCGAGCGAGGGCGTTGGCTTGGGTCATGAATTCCTGCGCCATGTGGAACGCACGAAGGTATTCATTCATGTGGTGGATGCGGCAGGCGTAGAAGGGGATGACCCTGTGGAGAATGTGGAAAAAATCAACCGCGAGCTGGCAGAATATAAGGAGGATTTGCTGAAGCGTCCACAGGTGATTGCGGCAAATAAGACGGATATCCCCGGCTCTGAGGAGAATGTGGCACGGCTGAAGGAGGCTTATGAGCCACAGGGCTTCAGGGTGTTCCCCATTTCTGCGGCAACGAATAAGGGGCTGGATGAGCTTCTGACAGAGGTCGGCAGAATTTTGAGAGAATATCCTGAGGATATTGTATTCGAGGAGGAATACGAAGAATATGATGAAGTGAAGGTCGATCAGGAGCCCTTTACCATCGAGGAGGTCGAGGATGGCTATTTCGTGGTTACAGGTGTCGGCGTAGAAAAAATGATTGGCTACACCAATATTGATACCGAAAAAGGCTTTGCCTTCTTCCAGAAATATTTGAAGGAAAAGGGCATTATCGAGGCCTTGGAGGAAAAGGGTATCGAAGAAGGCGATACGGTTCATATTTACGATTTGGACTTTGAATTCTGGAAGTAATGAAGGATGTCGGTGCATCCAAATCAGAAAGCAAAAAAAGCAAGAAATTCTGAAAAATCGGAATTTCTTGCTTTTTTATATAAGAACGATTTGTTTTCTGATTTGGAAGGTCGCTTTTGACAGCCTTTTTTTAATGCGACAACAGCAGCTTTGTTGCTTCCAGAAGATTCAGATGCTTGACATTTCTTGGCTCAAAGTGCATGATGCGGCAAACGATTTGCAGAGCCGTTCCCGCAACAAAAACGGAAATGACGGTGCCGATGCCGATAGGGCCATCCAAGACCCAGCCAATCAGCAAAACTACACCGACGATGACGGACTGCACCAGACCGACGGGATGATTTGGGAACCGCTTGCCCAAGGCGATTGTCAGAGAATCGCGCGGACCGCAGCTTTGCCCGGCGGACATATAAAAATACTGCCCGAAGCCCATTACGAACAGCCCGACAATAACAAGAATAATGCTCAGACAGAGATTGCGGCTGACGGGAATGGGATGGAAATACGAAATCCAATCGACATAATTGCCGACTAAGAGGGCATCCAAAATTGTGCCGAAGCCGATTTTTTCCTTCAAAAGCAGGTCAATCCCCAGAATAATGATACCGCTGACGGTATGAACAAAGCCGAAGCTCAGCCCGACCTTGCCGGAAATTGCCATGGAAAGACATTCCCATGGGGCAATGCCGATATTTGCCTGCACGGTCAGATAGACACCGCAGGAATAGAGAAACAGCCCGAAGGCAGATTTTAGAATTGCTTTTATCATTTGCAGGGATTTGTTTTGCATTGAGGTCTCCTTGTATTTATGGACGCTTATTTTTTTGCGAAAAACGGAGGATTCGCAAGGGTTTCTGTGATTTTTATGCTTTGGATACCGCTTTTCATCACCAGCTTCCGCAGGAAGGAACGATAGAGGAAGGGACTTTTCAGCACCTTCGTGAATAATTTCAAGCGCAGAGGCAGGGTTTTCTGCCAATAGCGTTCATTCGGATTGCTGCGGGGGTGGTTCAGCACGCCGCTGAGTGTTTTTGCACTGCCGATGGCGGAGCTGATGCCCTCCAAGGAGCTTGCGCTGATAAAGCCGGCAGCTTCACCGATGAGGAAAATTCCCTTTTCTCCCTTGCAGAAATCGCGGAAGGACGCAGGACGCAGCACCAGACATGCCTCTGTTTTCAAGGGCGCGCCGAAACGAAACCCGATTTCCTCCAGCTTTGCCTTTTGCCGTTCAAAGCGTTCTCTGGCATGATCCAGAGGAAAGGCACCGCCGAAAATAAACTGATGATCCTTGGAAATCGACCACGAACAGCAATCTGTTGTTTCCGGATCAAAAATGCAGGAATAAAACGGGTTCGGGTGTGTTTCGGGGAACCATTGCTGTATGGAAAGATACCGGCGCAGCTGCTTTTCGGGATAGAACGTTCTTCTGACGATGGAATTTGCGCCGTCCGCCCCAACGAGAAATTCCGCTCGAACGGTGCGGATTTGCTTTGTTTCCAAATCCTGATAGGAAATGAGAAAGCCGCCGTTTTCCCGTTTCAGCTCTGTGCAGACAGCGTTGCTGTGCAGCTCTACCGTTTTCGGCAGGAGAGATTCCAGCCAAAGATCGAATTTATGGCGATCCATATTGATATAGAACCGCTGATAATGGCGAATCAGCTTATTTTTTAAATCAATCGTTTTTACGGCGAAAATCTGCGGATCGACCAGAACATCCTTTGGCAGGGTCAGGTCAAAGCTTGCCAGTGCCTTCTGTGCATCTGTGCAGATGAGACCGCCGCAGGGCTTCTGAAAGCCATCTCCATGGGGGTTCTTTTTATCAATCGCGATGATTTTATACTTTGGGTGCAGGAGTCGCGCGAGCGTTGCGCCGGCAGGCCCTGTGCCGATGATGGCGATATCATACAAATCCTTTGCTTTCATACAAACACTCCCTTTCAAGAGAAGTGTAGCACAAAAGGGCTTCGGAAAACGAAATGTCCGAAAACCTTAGGGCATTTGTAAGAAAATCTTAAGGATTTCGAATTTGTAGATAAGTATAACATGAAGGTGGTGTGGATGCAACCATACATACTTTTCTTTTCCGGAGAAAGAATAGGAGAAAAAGAAAAAGAGGTGGCAGGATGGTTGCGATGGAAAAATGCGAGCCGAAATATGAGCCGAGGTGCAGGATTTTCTTTGCAGAGGGGCAGAAATTTCGGACAAATCTGTTGGTTTTATTTTTTGATTTGCCGCTAAAACGGGAAACGGCAACGAAAACAGCCCTTCTGGCAGAGGTGCTGCGGCAGGGGGAAGACCCGACGGGGGCGGCAAGGCAGGCGGAGCTGCTTTTTGGGGCGCATTGGGATATCAGCGTGGTGAAAAAGGGGGGACGGCAGTTACTGCTGTTTTCCTTGGAGACACTGAAAAATGTGGAAACAGAGGAAATGCTTGCGTTTTTGCGAGAGCGGCTGTTTGCGCCGATGCAGAATGGCTTTACGGAGAAAGCCGTGGAGCGGCAGAAAAAAATTCTGCGACAGAAATTGGAAAACCAAAGGGATGATAAAAAGGCATTTGCGCGCAGGCGTGCCCTGGAGGAAACCGCAAAGGGAACAGCACTTGCGATTTCGGGGGACGGCTATGCGGAGGATTTGGAGGAAATCAGTGCGGAAGGGCTGCTTGCATTTTATCGGGAGCTTCTGGAAACGGCAAGGGTGAAGGTCTTTTTCTGCGGCGAAAAGGATGATGCCTTGCTTTCTCTGCGGCAGAATTTTAAGGGGAAGGCGGCAGCGGAGGACGAAGCTGCACCGATTCTAGAGGAAAAGCCGCATTTTTTGAGAGAAGAAACAGATGCGGCACAGGCAAGGCTTCTGCTCGGCTTTCTGGGGGATGTGGGAAACAGCACCAGAGAGACGGCACTGCTGCTGCTGAATCAGCTTCTGGGCGGCGACCCGGATTCGTTTTTGTTCCGGAAGCTGCGGGAGGAGGAGGGGCTTTGCTACGAAATCAAATCGTACCGATATCCGCTTTCGCCGTATTTTTTTGTGCAGGCAGGGATTCGGGCAGAGGATGCCAAGCGCGTCTGTGCGGAGCTGCTTTTCTGCTTAGAGGAATGGAAGAAAAACAGCATTTCCAAGGAAAAGCTTGCTCATGCAAAGGAAAGCCTGATACGGGAATATACCGCATTGGCGGACAGCCCATGGGGGATGGTGGATTTTCTGGCAGAGCAGGCATTGCAGGGCAAGGAGCTTACCACAGAGCGGCTTTTGCGGCAGATAGAAAGAACAGAGGCGGCGGATATTGTGCGTGCGGCAAAGCATTTCAGATTACAGACGGTGTATCTTTTGCAGGGAAAGGAGCGGACGCAGGATGCGGATTGAAAAAACGGAGCAGGGCAAAACGAAAAACGGTCTGCGGTATTATCTCTTTCCTCGAACGGGTTTTGGGGAGCAGATGGCGGCGGTGCTGGTGCAAAGAGGGGCGAACCACCTGTTTTGGAAGGGAAGGGATGGCGAGAAAATCTGCTTTCCGCAGGGAACGGCGCATTTTATCGAGCATAAGCTGTTTCAGCAGGAATGGGGCGATGCCTTTGCGCGCTTTACGCAAAATGGCGCATCTGCAAATGCCTTTACCGATGGCGACCGGACGGTTTATTATTTTACCTGTTCGGATAAATTTACGGAAAATTTAAGGCTTTTGCTGGATTTTGTGCAGAAGCCGTATTTTACGAAGGAGGACACGGAGCGGGAAAAGGATATCATCGTGAGCGAGATTACGATGTATGAGGATGACCCGATGTGGGTGGGGTATTATCAGATGCTGGAAGGTATGTATGGGAAGCACCCCATCCGCAACCGCATTGCGGGAACGGCGGAAACGGTGGCAGAAATTACAGAGGAAACCTTGCAGAGGGCGTACGCATGCTATTACACAACGGACGAAATGGCGCTGATCTGTGCAGGGGATATCCATTTGGGCGAGGTGCGGCGGATGGCAGAGCGTGTTGCGAGACGGGAAACGGATGCACGCGTGTATTTTCCGACAGAGGATGCAGAGATTGCGGAGAAATATCGCGCGTGTGAAAGGAGGCTTTCTGTGCCGCAGTTTCAGATTGGATGCAAGCTGCCGCCGCTTCCGAAGCAGGATTGGTTGAAAAAACGGATGGCGGCAGGGTTCTGTATGGAGCTTCTGGCAGGGGAGAGCAGTGTGTTTTTCCAAAAGGCGTATGAATGGGAGTGGCTGGATGAGGCACTCGGCTCTGCCTTTTTCTGCGGCGAGGGGTATGCCTTTGCGGCATTTTCGGGCAGTGGGACGCATCCGGAGGAAACAGCGGATTTTCTGGGAAGGGAGCTGGAGCGCCTGCAACAAGAAGGCTTTTCGCAGGAGGATTTTCAGCGTATCCGCAAAAAGCACTTGGGGCAGCTCCTGCGGCAGCTGGATACACCGCAGAAGCTCTGCTTTGGACAGCTTGCGTGGGCGCGGATGGATGCAACGGCAATCGACCTTTTGACCTGCATCAAGACCGTGCGGCAGGAGGAAGTGGAAAAAATGCTGAAGGAAGGCTTTTCAAAAGAAAATATGGTGCTTTCGGTTGTGAAATAAAAAGGATGCCCTCTATACGTTTATCGGGAGGGCATTTTTTATTGTGCCGCAAAGGAGGCATGAATTTTTCGGCAGGGAAAACAGAAAGGTTGATTCTAAGAGGTGGTTGTTATAAAATAATATTGGTATGCCGAAAAATCGGCAGAAAAAATCAAAGAGAAAAGAGGGATTTTTATGCCTGAAATATGGTTTCCCAATCTGGGAATTGAGATTGCACACCTAGACCGTGTGGCGTTTACGGTATTCGGAAGGAACGTCTACTGGTACGGCATTTTTATCGGGCTGGCGGTGGTTCTGGGGGTACTGATGGCAATGAAGGAGGCAAAGCGGACGGGACAGTCCCCTGATATGTACGTTGATTTTATCATCTATGCGCTGATTTTTGCCATTATCGGGGCAAGGCTGTATTATGTTATTTTTTCGTGGGATTTTTACAGCGCGCATCCCGAAAAGATATTTGCCCTCAGAGAGGGAGGACTTGCCATTTACGGCGGCATCATCGGCGGCGTGGTGACGGCAATCGTCTATTGCAAAAGGAAAGGGGTCAATTTCTGGCTGCTGGCGGATACGATTGCACCCTGCCTTGCGTTTGGGCAGATGCTGGGACGTTGGGGGAATTTCTTCAACCGAGAAGCGTTTGGCGGCTTTACGAATGGTCTGCTTGCAATGCGCTTGCAGATGAGTCAGGTGCGGACGAGCGATATTTCCGCAGAGGTGATGCAGCATATTGTCAATTATGGCGGCGTGGATTATATTCAGGTGCATCCGACCTTTTTATATGAATCGCTTTGGAATCTTTGCTTATTCTTGCTTTTGATAAAATTCCGCCCGAAAAAGAAATTTGACGGGCAGGTGCTGGGCTTATATTTTCTGGGCTATGCGCTTGGGAGAGTCTGGATTGAGGGACTGCGGACAGACCAGCTGATGTTTGGCCCCTTTGCGGTGAGCCAGCTGCTTTCGGGTGGTTTGATTATCTGCGCGGCGATATTTTTAATCCGGAAGGGCAAGCAGGAAAAGGCGAAGAAGGAATCAGAAAGTTGAGTGAAAATATGGTTTTATTGACAGCAGAAAATATCAGAAAAAGCTACGGTACGCGTGTCATTTTCGATGATATTTCCTTCAGCATCCATGAAGGGGATAAAATCGGGGTTATCGGTGTGAATGGGACGGGGAAATCTACCCTGTTGAAGATTATCGCAGGGGTGGATCAGGCGGACAGCGGCACGATTGTTACCATGAATGGGATGCGTATCGGCTATCTTTCCCAGAGCCCCGTTTTTGTGGACGGCACAACGGTGCTGCAGCAGGTGTTCCGCGGAGAAAATCCGCAGCTTGCTCTGGTGCGAGAATATGAGGAAACGATGGCGGCATTTGCAAAAACGCCTGAGGAGGAAAGGCTTGTGAAGCGGGCGGCGGAGCTTGCGGAAAAAATGGATAAGGCAGAGGCATGGTCTTTGGAGAGTGAGGCGAAAACGATTCTTACCAAGCTTGGCATTTCTGATTTCGGGCAGACGGTGGAAACGCTTTCGGGCGGACAGAAAAAGCGCGTGGCATTGGCGGCGGCACTGATTGCACCTGTGGATTTGCTGATTCTAGATGAGCCGACAAACCATATTGATAATGATACGGTGGATTGGCTGGAAAAGCATTTGGAGAAATATTCCAAGGCGCTCTTGATGGTGACGCATGACAGATATTTCCTTGACCGTGTGGCAAACCGCACACTGGAGCTGGAGCAGGGCAAGCTGTATTCCTATCAGGCGAACTATTCCAAGTTTCTGGAAATGAAGGCAGAGCGCGAGGAGCTGATTGCCGCAGGGGAACGCAAGCGGCAGAATTTTCTGCGGACGGAGCTGGAATGGGTGCGCCGCGGCGCGCAGGCGAGAAGCACCAAGCAGAAGGCGAGATTGCAGCGCTTTGAGGAGGTTTCCGCAATCCGTGCGCCAGAGGAAAAGCAGAGCGTGGAGCTTTCCTCTGTCGGCAGCCGTCTGGGGAAAAAGACGATTGCGCTAAGAAACATCTGCAAGGCGTATGACGGGAAAACGTACATCAAGGATTTCAGCTACATCATTCTCCGAGATGACCGCGTGGGTATCATCGGGGATAACGGCTGCGGCAAATCTACACTGCTGAACATTATGACCGGAAGGCTGAAGCCTGACAGCGGTGAGGTGGAGATAGGCGAAACGGTGAAAATCGGTGTATTCGCGCAGGAAAACGTGGATATGGACGAGAAACAGCGTGTGATTGATTACATTCGTGATGAGGCGGAAATTATCCGCACGGCGGACGGACATATCACCGCATCCCAGATGCTTGACCGCTTTCTTTTTCCGCCTTCCATGCAGAGAGGACCGATTTCTGTGCTTTCGGGTGGGGAAAGAAGAAGGCTGTACCTTTGCCGCGTGCTGATGGGCGCGCCGAATATCCTCTTTCTGGATGAACCGACGAACGATCTGGATATTGAAACGCTGATGATTCTGGAGGAATATCTGGAGCATTTCAACGGGGCGGTGGTTGCGGTTTCGCATGACAGATATTTCCTGGATAAAACGATGGGACGGATTTTTGCTTTCCTTGGCAACGGCAGAATTAAGCAATATGAGGGCGGCTATTCCGACTGCAAGGCGGCAAGAGAAAAGGAAACGCCTATTTTCGCTGAAAAGGCAGTTAAGGTGAAAAGGGAGGAACCGCAGAAGGAAAAGGCTCCCATCAAGAAAATGAGCTATAAGGACCAACGGGAATATGATACCATTGGGGACGAAATTGCTGCGTTGGAGGAAAAAATTGCAAAGACGGATGCGGATATGGCAGCCTGTGCGACAGATTTCACCCATTTACAGGAGCTTTCTGCCGAAAAAGAAGCACTGGAGGCGAAGCTTGAGGAACGGATGGAGCGTTGGATGGAGCTGAGCGAGCTGGCGGAGGAAATTGAGAGAAATAAAGCGTAAAAACAGGGTGTCGACTTTGCCGACACCCTTAAAATATTTATTTTTTCGTTTCTTATAGAAGATCTTCAGCGGTTGCGGAAGAACATCCTGTGGCTGAACCGCTTATTTCTGCTTTTCCTTTCCGAAAAAGATGAACAGAAGAGAGCTGATGAGCAGCATATAAGGATAGAACAGCTTCGGCATGATTTCAAATGCGTTGACGGTTTCGCCCAGACCGGATGCGGCGGCGATGGCAACGAGCATCTGTGCGCCGTAGGGCAGGATACCCTGAAATACACAGGAGAAGGTATCCAGAATGGAGGCAGCCTTTCTGCTGCTGATGCCGTAGTCCTTGGACATTTCCTTTGCGATGGGGTTTGCCATAACGATGGCAACGGTATTATTTGCGGTTGCGATATCCATAAGCCCGACCAATAAGCCCATGCCGAGCAGACCGCCCCTTCTGCCCTTAAAGACCTGCTTAATCCAATGCAGGAGAGCGGCAAAGCCGCCGTATTCCTTAATGAGTGCGCAGATAGCGGCAACCAGAATTGCAACCATACTAGTTTCAAACATCCCTGCGGCACCGGTGCCCATATTGCCAAGCAAATCGGTTGGCGCAATCATGCCGGTTGCAATCATGATAACAGAGCCGCTGATGACACCGATAATCAGCACAAGGAACACATTCAGTCCCACGATGCCGCCAATCAGTACCAGAATATAGGGAATGGTCTGAATCAGGTTATATTTTTCCGCAACAAAGCCGCCATTATAGCTTTTTACGGAAAGAACAAAAATAATGATTACGCTGACAATCGCCGCAGGCAGGGCGATAAAGAAGTTTTCCTTAAATTTATCTGTCATTTTACAGCCCTGTCCGTTGCAGGCAGCAATGGTTGTATCCGAAATAAAGGACAGATTATCCCCGAACATTGCACCGCTCATGACAGAAGCAATGCAAAGAGGCACGGAAAAGCCGGAGACCTTTGCAACGGCAATGCCGATGGGGACAATCAGCGTAATTGTGCCGACAGAGGTGCCCATGGCGAGTGATACAAGACAGCTGACGATGAAAAGCACCGCAACCGCGAACTGCGGCGGAATCAGAGAGAGAATGAAGTAGGCAACGCTGTTTGCGGAGGATCTGCCGACAACGCCGACAAAAATCCCTGCCAGCATGAAGATGAGAATCATCGTGATAATATTCGGGTCGCTGATGCCGGTGCCCATAACGGCAAGCTTATCATTGAGCTGCAGGGCACGGTTTTGCAGACAGGCAACAAGCAGGGCAATCAAAAATATGACAACAACAGGGATTTTGTAAAAGCCCATTTCGATGCGCAGGCCATATTCAAACAATATGCCAAGACCTAAATATAAAACAACAAATACGAATATGGGAAGCAATGCCTTCCCGTTTCTCTTTTCCATTTTCTTCTTCCTTTCCATACAATAAAATTGCTAAGTTTTTGATTAAAATTCCATTTTTTTACAGCAATCTGCATGATACATTCATAGGCATTTCCCGCTCCTTTGAAAAATCTGTTGTATAACATCCTTTATATCCTAACATATTTTTTTGTTTGCTACAAGGATTGGGTTTTGTACAAAGGAGTTTCTGTTGCAAAAAAGTCACTTTTATAGTAAACTATTCAGAAATATAGAAAACATTTGAGAGATATGGAGAGTGATGACCGTATGGACGGCAGTCCAGTGTTAATTGGCTTATTGATTTTTTTGGTATGTTGTTCTGCGTTTTTTTCCGCATCGGAAACGGCGCTGACTTCCCTGAGCAGGATTCGTCTGCGGAACATGGTGGAGGAAAATGTAAAAAATGCGGATTTGATTATGCGTCTGTTGGAAGACCCGAACCGCTTGCTGAGTTCCATTCTGGTTGGGAATAACTTAGTAAACAACGGCGCGTCTGCCCTGACAACCACATTGGCAATTCAGATCTTCCGCGGCAATTCCGGCGGAGCGGGGATTGCGACCATTGTGATTACCGTTATCATTCTGATTTTCGGGGAAATTACCCCTAAGACGATTGCGGCGCAGAAGGCGGAAAAGGTTGCTCTTGCAGTGGTAAAGATTATTTCCTTCTGTGTGCTGGTGTTCCGTCCTGTGGTTGCAGTGCTGAATGTGGTGACAGGCGGTTTGATTCGTCTTCTGGGATGTAATCCGAATGAAAAAGCACCGCTGATTACAGAGGCAGAGCTGAAAACCATGGTCAATGTCAGCCATGAGGAGGGCGTGCTGGAGCTAGACGAAAGAACAATGATTAACAACGTGTTTGATTTCGGGGATTCCAAGGCGAAGGATGTCATGACACCCAGAACGGATATCGTTGCGGTTCCGTTGGATGTGACCTATGGGGAATACGTCCGTCAGGTGCAGGAGGAGGGTTTTTCCCGTATGCCTGTTTATGGCGAGGACTTGGATGATATTGTCGGTATTCTGTATGTCAAAGATATTTTCTATCTGGATGAAGCGACCTTCTCGGCAGAAAAATATATGAGAGAGCCATTTTTCACCTACGAAAGCAAGCCTCTGGATGAGCTGCTGGCGGAGCTGAAAAACAGCCGTCTGGCGGTTGCAATCGTTCTGGATGAATATGGCGGCACATCCGGTATGATTACAACAGAGGACATTGTTGAGGAAATTGTCGGAGAAATCGGAGACGAATACGATGATGAGGAAGATGAAATCGAGGTCATCAAGGATAACGAATTCGTGGTGGACGGCAGCACCCGTCTGGAGGATTTCAACGAAATTGTCGGTACCGAGCTGGAAAGCGAGGAAGTGGATACCATTGCAGGGTATATTCTTCAGCTTTTAGGGAATTTTCCGAAAAACGGCGAGGTGATTGAGACGGATGGACTGCGGATTGTGGTTGAGGAAATGGATAAGAATCGTATTGAAAAGGTTCGTGTTTATAAATAAAAAGGAAATGGGGTATCTCCGTTGAGTGGCACCCCGAAGGGATAGACAAATATTTTTCAGCAAAACAATTCAAGCAACCGAAAGGGCTTATTGTCTGTATATTGCAGGCGATAGGCCCTTAAATTTTGCCTTTATTCGGCTTATTCTGCGGCGGTGATGCGTCTCCTCCGGCATTGCCGGTACTGTCGGTTTCTTAAATTCCGATGCAGTATCGTTTGCCTGGCAGCTCTTTTGAGATAGGAAAACACCCCACCTGTGAAACAGTATACTGTCTAACAAATGGGGTGTCTGCAATAGATCTCTCAGCTTTTTTTGTATAACATTACAGCTTTTCGACCTCGTCCATCCAAATGCGGCTGACTGCATCGGTAGGCATTCTCCAGTCGCTTCTGGGAGACAGGCACAATGCCCCGACCTTCGGGCCATCGGGCAGACAAGAACGCTTGAACTGCTGGATAAAGAAACGGCGGTAGAAATTCTTGAGCCATTTCAGAAGGGTTGCTCTGTCATATTCACCGGCAAAGGCTTTTTCTGCAAGGAAGAGAATCTTTGCAGGATGATAGCCGAAGCGGATAATCTGATAAAGGAAGAAATCGTGCAGCTCATAGGGGCCGACCAAATCCTCGGTTTTCTGATTGATTTTCCCGTTTTCATCCGGCGGCAGCAGCTCGGGGCTGACAGGGGTATCCAGTACATCCAACAGAGCGGCGGATGCCTCTGCGTCTACCTCGCCGTTTGTTGCGACCCATTTTACCAGAACACGCACCAGTGTTTTAGGGATGCCGCCATTGACACCATACATGGACATGTGGTCGCCGTTATAGGTTGCCCAACCCAAAGCCAGCTCGGATAAATCGCCTGTACCAACAACCAGACCATTGTATTTATTTGCCAGATCCATCAGAATCTGGGTGCGTTCACGCGCCTGTGCGTTTTCATAAGTAACATTATGCAGGTTGATATCATGGTCGATATCCTTGAAATGCTGAATGACAGCATCGCGGATAGGAATTTCCTTCATGGTGATGCCAAGGCAACGCATCAGCGTCAGGGCGTTTTGATAGGTTCTGTCCGTTGTGCCGAAGCCGGGCATGGTTACGCCGATGACATGGGTGCGGTCAATGCCGAGATAATCACAGGCTTTTGCACAGACCAGCAGTGCCAGCGTGGAATCCAGACCGCCGGAAATGCCAATCACCAGAGAATCGGCATGGGTATGCTCCATGCGTCTTGCAAGACCTGTTGTCTGGATGGCGAAAATATTTTTACAGCGTGCATCCAGCTTTGTGGTTGGGGTGAAGGGGACATTGGACAGGGGTCTGCTCCAGTTGTCCAGTGTGGTGTCCTCTGCCATATCGAAGAAAATCTGGCGATAGAATTTTTGTGCCTCTGCTTTTTGCAGATGGGTCATGAAAGTGGTGTGCTTTCTGCGCTCGCTCATCAGCATTTCTACGTCGATATCGGCATAAACAAACTGGCTTTCGCGAGAGAAGGACTCTGTTTCTGCGAAAAGCGTACCGTTTTCGTAAATCATGCTGTGTCCGCTGAATACAGCGTCCTGTGTGGATTCACCTGTGCCTGCGGAGGTGTATACATAAGCGGACAGGCAGCGTGCGGACTGCTGAGACACCAGCTGACGGCGATAGCCGGGCTTGGAGGCAAGCTCATTGCTTGCGGAAAGATTCAGCAGCAGCGTTGCGCCGTACAGGCTCAGATAGGAGCTGGGGGGAATGGGTACCCAGAGGTCTTCGCAGATTTCCACGCCGATTTTCAGTGCAGGGAAATCTGCAGCGGCGAAAATCAGGTCTGCGCCGATGGGAACATTCTGCCCTGCATAAGTAATTTCTTCCGTCAAAAGGTCATCCGCAGAGGCAAACCAGCGTTCCTCATAAAATTCGCTATAGTTGGGGATATGTGTTTTGGGAACGATACCCAGAAGCTTACCCTTGTAGAGGGCAACAGCGCAGTTGAACATCTGATTATCCACAGCGATGGGCGCACCAATCAGGAGGAAGATATTCAGTGCTTCTGTTGCTTCTGCAATCTCCTGAATTGCCTGCTCGGCGGCGTGCAGAAGCGGTGCTTGAAAGAACAAATCCGCACAGGTATAGCCTGTAACGGAGAGCTCGGGGAAGGACAGCACGCGCACCTGCTTTGCGGCGGCTGCCTCCACCAGCTTCAAGATTTCCTCTTTATTATAGACACAATCGGCAACCCGCAGCTTCGGTACAGCGGAACCGACCTTTACATAACCATACATATTTTCATCTCTCCTTAGAATTTTCTGAACAGACCGATGACCTTGCCCAAAATGGCAACGTCCTTTACGATAATGGGTGACATAGAGGGATTTTCCGGCTGCAGGCGGATGAAATCCTTTTCCTTATAGAAGGTTTTGACGGTTGCAAAATCCTCGATTAAGGCAACGACGATATCGCCGTTATTGGCATCCTGCTGCTGGCGAACCAGAATCAGATCCTTATCAAAAATGCCTGCTTCAATCATGCTTTCCCCCTTGACACGAAGCATAAACACGGTGTCATTGTGAATATAATCCACGGGAATCGGGAAGGTATCCTCGATATTTTCCACAGCAAGAATCGGGGTGCCGGCGGTGATATTGCCGACAATCGGCACATTCACAAATTCACGCTGAGGTGCATCAAAGTCGGAATCCAGAATTTCAATGGCTCTGGGCTTGGTTGGGTCGCGGCGAATCAGCCCCTTCTTTTCCAGACGGGACAGATGCCCATGCACCGTTGAGGTGGACTTCAGCCCAACGGCATCACAGATTTCCCGTACCGAAGGGGGATAGCCCTTTTCCCGCACTTCTGCTTTCATATATTCCAGAATTTGTCTTTGCTTTGCGGACAGCTCACTCATATACTCACTCCTTATGATTGTATCCAAATAGATGGGAATTATCAAGTCGATGGCAGAAATATCCTGCCGAGAAACGGAAATCGCCGGAGTTTCGGTAATTCCCGATGTTGCTTTTCATTATAGCATGGAATTGATACAAAATCAAACCTATGTTCGCAAAAAATGCAAAAAAGTGTTGACAAGGAATAGATGTTCGTGTAATATACAAGCATAAAACGAAGAAATGTTCGGAATAAATGGGGGCGAAAGCATGGAAAGAAGAACACAAAGAAGGGTCGTAAGAAAATCCAGAAAAATCAGAAAAAACGTATTTCTGTTGCTGACACTGGCGTTGATTCTCTGCCTGGGAACCTTTGCCATGGGCGCGCAGAAGGGGAGAGAAACAAAAACGTATTATGAGTCTGTGGAGATTCAGAGGGGCGATACGATTTGGGATATCGCGAAGGAATATAAAGCGGAGGGACAGAAAACCGAACAGATGGTTGATGCAATTTGTGAGGTGAACGGGCTGAAAACGGCGAACATACGGACGGGCGAAAATATCATCGTACCGGTGACGAGAGAAATATAAAAAAGGGAAACGCAAAAGGCAGAAGGGAGATGAAGGAGCTTCATCTCCCTTCTGTAAATGGGGATAATTCTTAAGAAAATCTTACAGTTTTTAAAATCCGTTGCAAGCGAATTACTTTTTATGATACTATAAAGTCAAGAAGGGCATATTTGCTCTATGCGAATATACTTTGCCTAGATAGGGTAAAAAACTGCATAAAGGAGGTTGAAGAAATGTTTCCATGGATTGTTGTTTTGGCGGTTCTCGGTTTAGTGATGCTTTTTGCAGAGATTCTAATGCCGGGGTTTGGTCTGTTTGGCATTTTGGGTACAATCTCCCTTTTCGGTTCGCTTGCGCTGACGTTTAAGATTTACGGATTGATTCTATTTTTAATCATGCTGGTTGCAGTTGTGGTTGTATTTTATGCAATGGTATTTCTGGCAAAGCAAAGTGGACTGTACAATAAGATTGTATTAAAGGATAAGCAGGAAGCGAAGGACTTTGATGAAAATGCTCTGCAGGGACTGCTGGGACAGACAGGTGTGACACATTCGACGCTGCGTCCCTTTGGCGTGGCAGAGATTGACGGGAAGATGATCGATGTCTGTTCGCAGGGTGATTTTATTGACAGAGACGAAAAGGTGCAGGTTGTGCAAATCACGGGGAAAACTGTGATTGTAAAGGTATGCGAAGCATAAAAGGAGGCGTATGAGATGTTTGAAATTTTTGGTTTTATTATTCCGCTGATTGTCATTCTGGTGATAGTGGGGATTTTCTTGAGCTTTGTTCCCTTGGGGTTATGGATTTCCGCGGTTTCCGCAGGAGTTAGGGTAAATATTTTTTCGCTGGTCGGGATGCGTCTGCGTCGGGTGCGTGCGGATAAGATTATTCGCCCTTTAATCAAAGCACAGAAAGCCGGTATGGATGTTAACGCAAATCAGCTGGAATCCCATCTGCTTTCCGGCGGTCGTGTGGATAACGTTGTAGATGCTTTGATTGCGGCGCACAGAGCAAATCTGGATCTTTCCTTTGAACGTGCGGCAGCGATTGACCTGGCAGGGCGGAATGTTTTTGAAGCTGTAAAAATGAGCGTAACACCTAAGATTATCGAAACACCTTGGATTTCTGCCGTTGCGATTGATGGTATCGAGGTGAAGGTGATTGCGAAGGTAACAGTGAGAGCGAATCTGAGCAGACTGGTCGGCGGTGCAGGCGAAGAAACGATTATTGCCAGAGTTGGCGAGGGTATTGTTACAACGGTTGGTTCTTCTCAGAGTCATAAGAGCGTATTGGAAAACCCCGATCTGATTTCCAGAACAGTTTTGTCAAAGGGTCTGGATAACGGTACTGCATTTGAGATTCTGTCTATTGATATTGCAGATGTGGATATTGGCAGAAACATCGGCGCACACCTGCAGATTCAGCAGGCGGAAGCGGACAAGCAGATTGCACAGGCGAAGGCGGAAGAACGCCGCGCGACGGCGATTGCCAAGGAGCAGGAAATGAGAGCGGAAGTGGAACACATGAAGGCAAAGGTTGTGGAAGCAGAAGCAGAGGTTCCTCGTGCGATGGCAGAAGCACTGCGCAGCGGCAATCTGGGCGTGATGGATTATTATCGTATGCAGAATGTGCAGGCGGATACCGCGATGAAGAACAATGTCGGCAATACGGATTTGTCTAAGGTGTTCCATAAGGAGCAGTGCATCGAAACAAAAGACAATTAAAAATGAAATTTCGACAAGGAGAGGGGCAACCCTCTTTTTTGTTATATAATAAAGAAGAAACAGAGAAAAAATCCTAATAAAAGGAAAACGAATAAAATGAGAAAGACGAGACATACTATGACTGCGAGAGATGCTCGCCGAGAAAAAAGAAGGATGACAGGAGGTCATAGTCATGGACAAAAACAATAACAAAACAAACAAAACGGAAAAGAACAACCAGAAGGGCATGAACAGAACAGAATTTGCACAGGAATACAGCATTGATACCGGCAAAAACGAAAAGACAAATAAAACTAATAAAACAAACAAGACAAATAAGTGTGACTAAAAAAGGTATTATTATGAAAAAGGCAGCTTTGATTCCTAGGGAAAAAGGGCTGCCTTTTCCTTATTTTGAGGGGAAGGAAA